>ERZ835109.17-NODE-17-length-186124-cov-155.546066_pt1 | contig 186124 bp, 174 predicted proteins | sample MGYA00519946_ERZ835109 | MGnify/ENA primary metagenome ERZ835109 (study PRJEB31850, sample SAMEA3708771) | human gut metagenome | biome: human gut; feature: human-associated habitat; material: faeces | place: China | collected 2014 ...
GCTTGAACATCGTGAAGCGTGGCAGCAAGACTTATAAAATCATGGTTAAGTAAAGGACTTTAAAATCAAAAGAGTATGAAAAAGAAAGAATATACAAAGCCAGAAATGCAGGTGGTAAATATCACCTCTTGCACCCTCCTCGCAGCCTCGACTATGGGTCAAGGAGGCAATGGTGATGATAAACCAGAATTGGAAGAAGGCTGGTATTATGGTGAGTAACAGTCATTATAACGCCTAACGGCAAAATACAAGGGGGTCTATATGCCACGATAAAAAGGTGGTGTATAGACCCTTAATTATATGGTGATATTCGTAATCTATATCTCCGCTTTCAGCAGCTTTATATCCTCTGCCGTCATCCCCGTCATATCCATGATAGACGCTTCATCCATACCCTTTGCCAGCACATCTTCCTGGCAATTTCAAGGCTTCGCTGGGACATGCCTTCTTTCATGCCTTCAGCTCTGCCTTTTTCCATACCTTCTTCCATTCCTTTCTGGTACCTGTCATCCAGGAGGTACAGGAGCTTCGTGGCATCAAAGCCAAGGACTGCTATCGTTTCTATACCGACATCAGAAGACGCAAAAACCATAGCCATACTTACTTTCTAGACAGAATGCAGGAGAAGTTGAACGACAAAATGCGAAAGGATGATGAATTGGAAAGAATGAAACGTTAAAATGGCATGAAGTTGGTATTTGGAATTTTTTCGTAGAAATTCAACAGAAAGTTAACAAAAAGTTTGGTAAAGTGAAAATAAAAGCATAATTTTGCAAATTAAATAAGTACATAACATTAAAAACAAGAAGATTATGGCAATAGAAATTAAAACAATACCTGTCCTTCATGGTGAGGCAGCAGCTCGTTTCGTTGAAGCGGCTGATGAGGCATTGGAAAAGCGTGGCTCCATTGACTTCTCCAAGCAAGTAGCCAAGGCACGTGCTATATTAAAACGTTCAAAACTGTACATTTAAAATGTTAGAGCAATGTGATTTTATGGAACTGACAGAGGAAGTCTTGCAGCAATGCAAAGGCTTCACTTGTAAGGATGAGGACATAACAGAGTTCTTCACCCAAGACTATGCTGACTATGCCTATCAGTTGCTTGGAAAATCATATTGTTTTGTTAAACCAGATACATCTGAAATAGTCTGTGCATTTACAGTTGCTAATTCGAGTGTAAAAGTAGATTCACTTCCTTCAAACCTTCGGAATAAGCTTAATAGAAAGATTCCGAATGCTAAGCGAAGACCGCAGTATCCAGCAGTGTTGGTTGGACAGTTGGCAGTAAGCGATTTGTTCAGTGGGCATCATGTGGGAGATGAATTGTTGGATTTCATCAAATCATGGTTTATAGACCCATTGAATAAAACAGGATGCCGATATGTCATTGTTGATGCCGTCAACCATTCGAAAGTGTTTGAATATTATCAACGAAATGGTTTCAAGTTCTTGTTTTCGTCAGATGAGGAAGAATGGACCTTTTTGCATAACAAAGGTCTAGAGCCAACAACTCCGATAGAGCCGATGAAGACACGACTGATGTACTTTGATTTGATTTATCTTCGCACAAAATAACAAATAAAAGATGCCCTAATTTAAAGGAAATTAAAGCAATCGGCTGCAATCAATATACTCTTGATAAGCTAAGAAGTGCTATAGTTCCAAGGGTCTATACACCTCGACAAGAGGGTGTATAGACTCTTTTTCCTATTGCATGATGTCTTCAGGTAGAAGTATCTTAGCTTCTTCGTTATTATATTCCATCATGTTATGCTTTATTATTATCGTTCACAAAGATAATCTTTCTGAACGATAATTCCAAATATTTGAGTAACAATTAGTTGCATGTTATTGTTATTTTACTATTAATCGGAATTATTAAGTAGTATTTGCATGTTTTTTACTGGATTTAAGGTTGCTTTTCATCGATTTTCTTCATCGGATTACGCGGAGTTATCCGATGAAAAATCTGCGGAATCTGCGTGACTTTAAATCCAAGCCAAGAATCTGTGTGAATCTGTGAAATCTGTGGGACAAGGTGGAAGACTTAGTTTTGACTTGCGTGCGGAATTTCCTCAGAGTGAGGGATTTTCCAGGACCAACTTGTATGATATCAAACGGTGGTTTGCGTTCTATTCAAGTCAAATAGAATTTGTCCACCAGGCTGGTGGACAATTTTCCACTTTTCACTTGTTTGCTACTGCGAATGTCGGCTGTACGATACAAAGAAGGGTCTATACGCCACCCGTTCATCGTGTCATATAGACCCTTTTTCTGTTGTTTTATGGTGTTGCTATTTTCATCTCCGTATCAACGCTTAGTTTGCACAAATTACTCATTGCATAGAGTGGAATTACATCTACATGGCGAATGGCATCCTGGGATTCTTTATCAACATACTCAAACTCTCCGAAATTCTCTAGGGATGTACGAACAGCATGATGAAGAGCCTTCTTTCTCATGAATAGCCATAAGCTTTGCATGCTACCCCTGGTAGTGGCTTTCACTTCTATCGGTAAAACCATACCATCCTTGGCTTCCAGAAAATCAATCTCAGCATTGGTCCCTCTTGACAAATTCTGCCAATAATACATTTCTGCCTTCTGGAAACAGTCGTGGTTCTTGACGAGTTCCAAACCAGCAAACATTTCTGATGCAGCACCTTTATTGACGAAATCAACATCCGAAGCTAAAAGTACATTGGCAGCAGGAGTACCCAACATGGTTTGCATCAGTCCCAAATCCAAGAAAAGATATTTCCTGTAGCTGTCATTCTCTTCAGCTCCAAGTGGAACGCCATTTCCATCACTATGGGTCACCGGCTTTATGAGTCCTGCCAAGGTCAATAAATGAAGTGCGTCTTTGATAACCGAAGAATGAACATCATCGGCCACCTGCCTATAGACAAACTTACTGCCAGCCTGCAAAGCTACGGAACGCAAAACCTTTCTCAATAAAGCCGGAGATACACGCGACTTGTACTTGGCAAAATCATCCTGATAGGTATCCAGAATATCATTATGGACATGAGCGCATTCTATGTAACTGTTAGTCTCTATCCATTCTGTAACTGCGGCAGGCATACCACCCACCAGATAGAAAGTCTTCAACTGGTCCACCAGTTTATTATGAACGGCCTCTGGAAGCGGAGATGAGGGTGAAGCCTGCTGCTTGTATCTCACCGTGGTATCTAGTCCCTGTGCCATGAGAAATTCTTATGCTTTTACACGTTCTATGCACGTCAATATCCTTTGAAAAGAGTCCTCTTATGGATGGCTGGCTCTCCAGATTGATCTCTACAAAGTACTTGAATTCTTTACCAAAGTGGCGCACAGCAGAAGATTTTCCTACTTGTCTGGCTCCACGTATCAGCAGCGGTTTTCTTCTTTGAGAAGCCTTCCACTCCAGGAGTTTTTTATCTATAATTCGCTTGTAATATGTCATTTTGTATAATTTGTTGATTTACAGTGCAAAGATACAACTTTTATCCAAAAGTCAAGGCAAACAATAGTTAATTTTATCCAAAAGTCAAGGCTAAAATAATGGCTTTTTATCCAAAAGTCAAGGCTAAGAGCCTAAAACTGCCGTCATCAAGAATCTGTCGCCAAAATCGTGATGCAGCATTCTCGCTTGAGGCGGATTGCAAATCCGCAAGGAAATAGGTCGAGCCTTTTTTGACGTCGGATTGCAAATCCGCCGGAACGCCTAGCGGGGGTGCGTTTCTTCTTTACGTCTGGTGTAGGAAACAGGGTTATGGCTCACCGAGGAAGTAGAGGATGTAGGAGACTTGCATCGGGGTGAACTCCTTGCAGTTCTTGCCGTAACCGGTGGCGGCGAGCTTCTGGAGAAGGTCGGGGATGCGCTGGATCCATCGCATCAGGTGAGCACTGGCTACTGCTGGAGTAGCATCGGGAAAATACAGGAGAGCTAGCTCTTGCTTGGTATAACTTCTTAAATCCATAGTTTTGTTTGATTTTTATGAGGGTTAATGAATGATGATGCGGTTCATAAGCTACTGACTTTTGCATCGTAAGTCTCTGACTTTTGAACCATAAGTCTCTGACTTTTGCACCGTAAGTCCTTGGCTTCCGTTTCGGAAGTAACTGGCTTTGCTATGACACATGACACTTATGACAGTGAATTCTGAAGATTTGCTCTCGCGCGGGCAGGCAGGAAAAATCAGGCCGAAAGTTCCTGCCTGCCCGCGTGCGAGGCGAAAAGTTGAAAAACTAGTGTCATAAGTGTCATAGTGTCATAATCTGACCAGTTGGAACCGATGGCTTGGGAACGGCTAGAACGGGGCATCATCATCGGAATGCTGCGAGTTGATGCAGAGGGATACCTGGTATGCCTTGATTTCCTCGGCAGTACGGATAATCGCCCTGTACCCACGGTTGTAGGTGGTGCGCATCTTTTCGAATCCGAGATCATTGAAAGCTCTGCCCAGCTTGGTGCTGCTCAGCTTCTGGGAGATGTTGCAACTGATAATCTGCATCGCTCTGGCTATGGACACGAACTCCCCTGTCTCCGCCTCCGTTGGCTTTCGGAAGTAGAGATCCACAAGTTCCTGTTCTAGTCTGGGCGCCTCAAAAGCGCGGTTGTGCCGGTTCTGCTTTTCTATCTCCTCATCGGTGAACCAATAGCGGAAATCACTCTTGTAGAGGGCGTAAGCCTGGGCGTAGATGCCTTCGTAATTGAACGGATGCTCACGGGGCGAGAGGATGCTCTCTATCTCGTAGGGCAGCCAGCGACGGTTACCGGTAGGGTCGCTCAAAAACTCGGGATTGTTGCCCGTGCCGCAGAAGGTGTTGATATGCTTGCGCTGCTCCGCATAATGGCCGTATGCCGCCCTTTCGTTGGTATACTGCATCGTTACCACAGCCTTCAGCTGGTTCAGTTCCGATGGACTCATCGTGTCGAGCTCTTCATAACAGATGAGTGCATACTGCGAAAGGGCGATGATATCATCCTTCGTCATGCGCCTGGCATTCGCCTTCGTATAGAAGTATTGCTTCAGTTCCGGCGGCAGGAGATAGTTGAACCAGGTGGTCTTGTAGGCGCCCTGTCTGCCGATGAATACCAGGATGACATTGTTGACGGCACCTTCGTCTATCCATCCTGCTATCATCGCCACGAGCCATTTCCTGAGGGCTTCACAGAAGGGCATCACGGGGTCTCCCTTCATCTTTACCGTGGCAGCGAGTTCGGCTATATAGTCCTTGTCGCCTTCCTGCCAGGGTGGGAGATTCTCCAGATAATCGGTGAAGGGATTGTAGGGCGGGGTATAGTCGCTCTCGATGACATTGATCATGTCGCTCTTGCTCACCCTTGCGGTTAGCGACATGTTGCTCCATTGCGTATTCAGATCGCGGTCCTGGAGGATTCGCCATTTCCCCTTCAGATACTCGTAGCGCAGGGTGATGAGGTTGAAGCGGAGTTTGATATGTCCGTCGAGGAAGTCTTTGATTTCATCTACGGTGGCATAGGGAATCTTTCCGGTTTCTGCCCTCGCCTTCTGTGGGTGAGAGGTGTTGTCGTAGCACGATTTGAACACCTGTTCTACGTCGTTGTATTCGGGAAACTGCCTGATAGCCCACTGGGTGGCTTCTTTCCTGTCGTACCGTTTCTTAGCCATCATGTAGCCCACCCGCATCACATACTGGTTGTGGTTGCCGGGTTCGTACCTGATTTTTTCGCTTTCCAGCTTGGGTTTGACGATCTGCTCATAGTAGTCGGCGATGCGTTCCTGTTTCTTTTTCTTCTGGGCGGTCTTGAGCGTAGCGGAATGGAAATGGCTGATTTCCTCGGCGCTGAAGGCTGTGGCTTCAGGATTGAAATAGACTTCGGGGTCGTAGGCGAGTCCGCTGAGCCTTGTGATGTTCTTGCAGAGCGGATCGCTTTCCTTGCCGATGAGATGCGCGTAGTAGTCGTTTCCCATGGCGAAGGCGGCGGGATAATCCTCGCCTTCGTAGCGGTAGATGACGCGCAGTCCGTTGCCGCTCATGGTAACGTAGCAGAGCAGGGTGTGGGCATCGTGGCAGATTCTCTCTTTGAGCGAGCGCAGGGTGCCGTCATCCGGTTTTTCTGTGATGTGGTCGAAGTCGGCCAGTGACAGATGTGTGAGACTCCGGATGTTGTCCTTGCCTTTTCCGCCTTCGAAGATGCAGGCTACGGCGAAGAGGGGTGCATCGTGCTTGTACGACTTATTCCCCGTTTTCCGGTAAGACTCGGTGAAAAACCTGAGTTTCTCATCTTCCTTCATGAAGGTTACCAGGCCTTCCAACTGGCCAGGTGAAGGAATCTTGCTGGCCATGTTGCTGAATGTTGTTATGTTCATAATCTCCTAAAAATATTATATTGTTTATACAATATATGTATCGGTTATTCGTTTCCTTATAGGTAAGCAGATTGTTGAATCTGTTTTACATGGTGCAAAGATACTAAAAAGAAAATAAAAAAGAGTTCCCGACGTCGGGAACTCTTTTACATATTTTTATAACATTTAAAATTAATTATTATGTTCTACGACAAATTTAAAGTAGACAACAGCCGTTTCGGTGCTGTTTTGAGTGAAGAAATGACGAACCATCACATTACTGGTTCTCATTTAGTGGCTTGTGCAGACATGCGCAAGGAAAATGTTTATGCAATCTAAAAGGGTAAGGGCGATTATCGGCTCAGTGTTTATGTAAGGATTGTTTCTGCTCTTCGATACTTTATCGAAGATCCGGAAGAATACGCCCGAGTGAAGCAACGCCTTATCGAAGCAGCCTTCGATGATAGTTACTTTTTTAACAGATAATTCTTTTGAATTGGATTTTTAAATTAAAAAGTGGAATCCGGCGGTTGTCGGATTCCACTGATATCGTATTTTCACCCTGTGCGGGTGGGATTTCGCAGATACTTTAACCTTTTGTTACACCAGAATTACAGAAAATATGGGTGATGTGGGGTGGTTAGTAGTCACTCCATATGCCTTTTATTGCCACAATGGTTCATTTTCCCAACCAGAAGGAAAACCAAGGGCATCCTTATCTACTTCTGGAAATGTAGCAAAAAGTCTGTTCATCTTATCAAGCATATCGTTATTTGGAGATATGATGTCAAGAAAGTACTTGATGATGCACATATCAAAGTACACTTTCAAAGGATCTGTCGGCAAGGTTATCCAAGGACGTGACATTCTGATTGGCATGGTAGCACGAATAGAGAATATCCTATTCCATACACGTGCATGATGACAACATGAGTTTCTTGTTACAGTGATGACGGTAAGCCAAGATTCAAAAGGTGCAACTTGCAAGCCAAATGACTGTGCGATACGCTTCTTTATCTTCTTATTCTTGATGTTGGAATAAATATTGGTGATTACACCAAATGGCAATATCTCGGTCAGCATCCATGAAGGTGGGTACTGATTGGTATATGTCTCTTTGAAATGGTTGATGAAATCCTCTTTTGTATGGTTCAGTTCATCTTCTATAAGACGTATAGAGCGATTGAACTTGGACGGATTTGAGAAATTGTCGGCATCAGTCATCCAAAAAGGGTTACCTGTCATTTCAGTTCCAAAGTTGACGATAGTGCAACGCACTGCAACCTCTATCTTTTCAATTTCATTGAACAATAGTAGGCGTAGCTTCTTGTCAAAGCGATACAACATCATAACCTTACCGAAAGTTACTCCTTGCTTGAATAGATGTTGTTCCTTGGGAATAGAAAGCAATGGGTACATGTAGGCAGACAAACGATAGTAACCGATGTGGGAAAGATAATGCACAGCCTTTTCCTCATCGGTTATCTCCATACCTCTTGTTTTGAGTAGCTGCACTAACTCATGGGGCGTGGAATATGTTTTTATAAACGGAATTCTTGTTGCCATATACCCATAAAAACAAAAACGACCCGCACATTTGAGCATCGTTGAGAGGCTTGGCGGGTTCTCGTGCTGCAAAGATACGAATAATAATTGATAATACAAACTTTTTAGCAGGAAAAATTACGCAAAAGTGGAATTCTTTGATATATTTATATTTAATAATGTTAAATCAGACCTTAAAACCATACTTTACAGGCAAAACAAAGTGGTTTCCAAGATAAAAGTTTTATCTTTTTAACGTCTATACCCATACAGGAAGCCCCGATGGGCAGAGGCAATCCTTCGTGCCTTTCATGGTATCCTCCATGGTTAGTCCATGTACCCTTGTAATTATAGATGTAGTCACGTCCTCCCGCTACAATCACCTTGTAACTATTGAGATACCTTGTCTTGATGACATGTTTAATGGCTTCTTTATCCATATACTTCATCAGATTGTGATGAGGTTGCAAAAGTAAACTGTGTCAAATTACTTTGGTTGTAACTTGACACAGTTTTTTTATATCCCCAACTCTTAACGCAAGAACTTTCCGGTAAGGCTTGCCTTGCAGGCAGCTACTTCTTCCGGAGTTCCGGCTACAACGAGATTGCCGCCCTTGTCGCCGCCTTCCGGACCGAGGTCGATGATATAGTCGGCACACTTGATGACATCCAGATTGTGCTCAATCACTACCAGCGAATGGCCCCTTTCTATCAGGGCATTGAAGGCATGGAGCAGGCGCTTGATGTCGTGGAAGTGAAGACCCGTGGTAGGCTCGTCGAAGATGAAGAGCGTAGGCTCCTGTTCTTCCTTACCTATGAAGAAGGCGAGCTTTACACGCTGATTCTCACCTCCCGAAAGCGAACTTGAATTCTGACCGAGTTTGATGTAACCCAGACCTACATCCTGAAGCGGCTTCAGGCGGTTTACGATGATGCGGCAGTTGTCGAAGTCGCCCTCGTTGCGCTGCAACTTTTCATCGCTGAAGAACTCAATGGCCTCGTTTACCGTCATGTTCAGCACATCATTGACGTCTTTTCCGCCATAGCGAACCTCCAGGATGTCGTGCTTAAACCGCTTGCCCTTACATGCCTCGCAGGTCAGCGTGAGGTCTGCCATAAACTGCATCTCGATGGTAACATATCCCGCACCCTTACATTCCTCGCATCTTCCGCCTTCGGTATTGAAAGAGAAGTACTGCGGCGTGAATCCCATCTGCTTAGCCAATGGCTGGTTGGCAAAGAGGGCACGTATCGCATCGTACGCCTTCAGATAAGTGGCAGGGTTGCTGCGGGTACTCTTTCCGATAGGGTTCTGGTCAACAAACTCTACATGTCTGATGCTCTTCCAGTCGCCTTCCATCGATGTATATTCGCCTGGGGCATCTGCTACGAGGTCCAGACGGCGACGCATGGCAGGATAGAGGATTCCCTTGATGAGCGAACTCTTGCCTGAGCCTGATACACCGGTTACACAGGTGAATACATTGAGCGGTATCTTAACGTCGATGCCGCGCAGATTGTTCATCCGGGCTCCCTTGATTTCGATATACTGGTTCCAGGCACGATGGCTCGTTGGCACCTTTATCTCCTCGTTGTGGGTAAGGTACTTGATGGTATAACTCTCCGGATATTCAGCCAGCAGCTTTTCCTGTTCAGCCTTGTCGGTGGTTGAATATTCTGATGACGGACCGGCGTAGACCACTCTTCCGCCCAGTCTGCCGGCATCGGGACCGATATCGATGAGATAGTCGGCTGCCCGCATAATCTCTTCGTCGTGTTCTACCACAACCACCGTATTGCCCAGTTGTTGCAGTTCTTTCAGCACCTTAATCAGTCGGGCAGTATCGCGGCTATGGAGTCCGATACTAGGTTCGTCGAGGATATATACGCTACCCACGAGCGATGAGCCCAGGTTGGTGGTCAGGTTGATGCGCTGACTCTCACCGCCGGAGAGGGTGTTGGAGAGTCGGTTGAGCGTAAGATAACCCAGACCAACATCCAGGAGGAACTGCAGGCGGTGGGTGATTTCGGTGAGCAGACGCTTGCTGATTTCCTTCTCATGTTCGGAGAGTTCCAGTTTCCTGAACCATTCGCTCAGGTTCACAATCGACATCTCAACCAGTTCGGTGATACTCTTTCCGCCAATCTTCACATAGTTGGCTTCCTTCTTGAGTCGGGTACCATGGCAGTCAGGACAAATCGTCTTTCCACGGAATCGGCTCAGCATCACGCGGTATTGTATCTTGTACTGGTTCTCCTTTACCATTCTGAAGAACTCATCGATGCTCACCCTTTCCTGCTGTTTACGTTTCTTCTCGCCAGGCAGACCGTGCCACAGCCAGTCCTTCTGCTGCTGAGTCAGTTCGAAATAAGGCTTGAAGATAGGGAAGTCGTATTCTGCAGCTCTGCGGATGAATTCCTTGAGCCACATACCCATCTTTTCGCCTCGCCAGCAAACCACACATCCGTCATATACGCTCATCGAAGTGTTCGGGATGACGAGTTTCTCGTCGATGCCTATTATGCTGCCGAAACCTTCGCAGGTAGGGCAGGCTCCGAGAGGAGAGTTGAAGGCAAACATATTGTCGGTAGGCTCTTCAAACTGCATGCCGTCAGCTTCGAACCGGGTAGAGAAGTCGTAGCAGATGTTGCTTGGCAGGAAGACGAGGCGGCAGGCTCCATCTCCCTCATAGAAGGCAGTTTCGGCAGAATCCATCAGTCGGCTGATATCATCCTTCTCATCGCTTACCGAAGCACGGTCGATGACCAGGAAGATTTCTTCATCCTTCTGCTGCATTCTCTTTCTCAGTTTGTCGCCGCTTACTTCCAGCAGATTCTTGTCAGCCTGCTCCATGAAGTCTTCTATGCGTACGAATTCACCTTTTATATATATACGCGCGTAACCTTCCTGGTTGTACATCTCCAGCTGTTTGCCCAGACTGCGCCCTTCGATGACGTGGATAGGGGCGAGGATGACAAACCTGGTACCCTGGGAATACTGTCGGGTGCAGGCGAGTACATCTTCGGAAGTATGGCGTTTCACCTCCTGTCCGCTGATAGGCGAATAGGTTTTTCCGATGCGTGCGTAGAGCAGTCGCAGGTATTCGTAGATTTCGGTATTGGTGCCCACGGTAGATCGTGGGTTGCGCGAAATCACTTTCTGTTCGATGGCGATGGCAGGTGGCAATCCCTTGATGAAATCACATTCCGGTTTGCTCATACGTCCCAGAAACTGGCGAGCGTACGAAGAGAGCGACTCCACATAGCGGCGCTGGCCCTCAGCATATAAGGTATCAAAAGCCAACGATGATTTTCCCGATCCGGAGACACCCGTAATGGCAACAAACTTGCCCTGAGGTATCTTCACATCGATATTCTTGAGGTTGTTGGCTCTTGCCCCTTTTATTTCTATATATTTATCTTTCCCCATTTTTTTTACCTTTTTACCTTTTTACTTTTTTACCCTTATTCATGGTGGTAAGGTTCACCTTTTATAATAGTACATGCGCGATAGAGCGCCTCGGTAAAGATAAGGCGCACCATCTGATGCGAGAAGGTCATCTTGGAGAGGGAGATCTTCTCGTTGGCGCGGTCGTAGACAGCCTGTGAAAAGCCGTAAGGACCGCCTATGACAAAGACGAGCCTTCTTGCTGTGGTCTGCTTGCGCTCTATCCATTTGGCAAACTCGATGCTTCGGAATTCCTGTCCATGTTCATCCATCAGCACCACGGTATCTGAAGGCTGGAGGAGTTTCAGAATCAGTTCTCCTTCCCGTTCCTTCTGCTGCTGTTCGCTGAGACTCTTGGTGTTCTTGAGCTCAGGAATGGTTGTTATGTTGAAAGGCATATAATGGGTGATGCGCTCGGCATAATCCTTAATGCCCGCAATGAAATGCTTGTTTACGGTCTTTCCGACCAGAATGAGTTCTGTCTTCATTTCGTTGGCGTTTTCTTCCTATACACTTTACACTTGAATTCTTCACTGAAGTTTCGCAAGTAAGCCCCACACGCCCTGAAAGGGCAGAAGCTCCTAGCCCAGGGCATCGCCCTGGGTGTTTATGGGCGCAAACCTGTCGCCCTGTAAGGGCAAAAGCTTTCAAATACCTGGCAATATACAAAGCTTTTGCCCTTACAGGGCGCCTTGCTGATTGCCATTATACCCAGGGCGATGCCCTGGGCTAGGAGCTTTTGGGCCTTCAGCCCGTACTTGAACCACATGCGAAACTTCAGTTCTTCACTCTTCGTTCTTCACTTCTTCTCGTCCCTGTAATATCCTGTTCCTATTCTTTTTGGATTCTTCGGGAACCAGCCTTTCTCGCAGCGTTGTCTCTGTTCGAAGAGTTCACCGATGCTCCAAAGGCATGAAGCACCTACTACGCCCAGTATGGCAGAGAAGAGCACGTTGGCAACCAGGAAGGCAGCTCCGATGCAGATGATGCCTGCAACGAGGAAAACCCACCAATAGCGAGTGCCCGTATAATATTCCGTCTTCATGACGATAGGGTGAAAGATACCTATTATTAAAAAGGTGGATACGGCGATGATGACGCCTGTGTAGTATACTTCCATAATTCTATTTTTTATATTTTGTTCATTCAACTTTTGTTATCTTACCAATACAATATTGCTAAATATTAGCCTTATTCTATTTTCAATTCCATTTCAAAGTGCAAAAATACAAAAAAAACTTCATTCTTGCTTGGTTTATCAAAATTTTTATATAACTTTGTACGCAAATAGAGAAATTATGCATTGTTTTCGTGCACATCATTCTCGATAAGAATTAATTAATTACAAAATAGAATCAAACTATGGCTAATAACGCAGAATTGATCAAGCAGTGTGAAGAAAGAGCACAGCAGTGGCTCACACCTGCTTTTGACGAAGAAACTCGTAAAGAAGTAAAGGCAATGCTCGACGCAGAGGACAAGTCAGCTCTCGTTGATGCATTCTATCAGAACTTGGAGTTCGGTACTGGTGGTTTGCGCGGTATCATGGGCGCAGGTACCAACCGCATGAACAAGTATATCGTTGGTATGGCTACACAGGGCTTTGCTAACTACATCCTCAAGGCTTTCCCAGGTGAGGAGAACCTTTCAGTAGTGGTAGGTCACGACTGCCGTAACAACTCCCGTCTCTTCGCTGAAACCGTAGCAGCCATCTTCTCTGCCAATGGCATCAAGGCATATCTCTTCGAGGGCCTCCGTCCTACACCAGAGATTTCTTTCGCTATCCGTGAGCTCGGTGCCAAGGCTGGTGTCAACGTAACTGCTTCTCACAACCCTAAGGAGTACAATGGTTACAAGGCTTACTGGAGCGACGGTGCTCAGGTTCTGGCTCCACACGATACAGGTATCATCGAGGAGGTAAACAAGGTTACTATCGACCAGGTGAAGTTTGAGGCTAACTGGGATAAGATTCAGATTATCGGTGGTGAGATGGATTACGACTACATGACAGCCGTTCACTCTGCCATGATTGACCAGGATGTCATCAACCGTCAGAAAGACCTCAACATCGTTTATTCAGCTATGCACGGTACAGGTCGTGTCATCGTTCCTCTCTGTCTGCGTTCTTGGGGCTTCCAGAACATCAATGTAGTTCCTGAACAGATGGTAGTAGATGGCAACTTCCCAACAGTAGTTTCTCCAAACCCAGAGAATGCAGAAGCTATGACCCTCGGTATGAAGCTCGGTACTAAGTTGAACGCTGACCTCGTGGTTGCTACTGATCCTGATGCTGACCGCTTGGCCATCGTTTGCCGCGACGACAAGGGTGAGTGGATGATTATCAACGGTAACCAGACAGCCATGATGTTCTGCTACTACATCATCGAGAACAAGAAGAAGTTGGGCAAGTTGAAGCCAACAGACTTCCTCGTAAAGACCATCGTAACAACAGAGGTTATCGCTGAGATTGCCAAGAAGAACAACGTAGAGTTGCGCGACTGCTACACTGGTTTCAAGTGGATTGCACGCGAGATTGCTATCTCTGAGGGCAAGCAGCAGTACATCGGTGGTGGTGAGGAGAGCTTCGGCTTCTTGCCATACGATAAGGTACGCGATAAGGATGCTCCTGCATCTATCTGCCTCATCTGCGAGATTGCAGCATGGGCTAAGGATCAGGGCAAGACTCTCTACGACCTCCTGATGCAGATTTATGCAGAGTATGGCTTCAGCAAGGAGTTCACTGTAAACGTAGTTCGCCCAGGTAAGACAGGTGCTGACGAGATTAAGCAGATGATGGCAGACTTCCGTGCCAACCCTCCACAGGAGTTGGGTGGCAGCAAGGTGGTAACCTGGAAGGACTACCAGAGTCTGGAGACTAAGCATGCTGACGGCAGCGTAGAGAAGCTCGACATGCCTGCTACAAGCAATGTACTCCAGTGGTTCTGCGATGACAACACCAAGGTAAGTGTCCGTCCATCAGGTACAGAGCCTAAGATTAAGTTCTATATTGAGGTTAAGGATCCTTCATTCAAGTGCGCTGGCTGCTACAACCGCTGCACAGCTGCTGCAATGGATAAGATCGAGGCTATCAAGAAGAGCCTGAAGTTAGATTAATTTCATAGGAAATCATATCATGGCGCTCCGGTAATTATTGCCGGAGCGCTTTTCGTTTCAGTAACCGTTTATTCTTCTCGAAATAGGGTAGCAAGTTACCCTCATTATCATGTTTTTACAGAAAAAAAGCAAAAAGACTTGCATATTTTCTGATTTTTATTTACCTTTGCACCCATATTACAAAATTATAACATATAATTATACTCTTATGGGAGGCATTTTCGGAACTATTTCCAAGAAAAGCTGTGTCGCTGATCTCTTTTACGGCACAGATTACAACTCACATCTCGGCACACGCCGGGGCGGTTTGGCAACCTACAGTAGTGAGAAGGGCTTCGTGCGCTCTATCCACAATCTGGAAAGTTCATACTTCAGAACGAAGTTTGAACCTACACTCAACAAGTTTGAAGGAGCTACATCGGGCATCGGCGTGATTAGCGATACAGATGCCCAGCCACTTATCATGAACTCTCATCTTGGCCGCTTTGCCATTTGCACCGTAGCTAAGATAGTAAACAAGGATGAACTTACTCAGCTTCTGCTCGAAAAGAACATGCACTTTGCAGAGATGTCTTCGGGTAGTACCAATCCTACAGAGTTGGTGGCTCTGCTTATTATTCAGGGTAAAACCTTCAGAGAAGGTATCGAAAACGTTTTCCATCACATCAAAGGTTCCTGCACCATGATGATCCTTACCGAGGATGGCATTATCTGTGCGCGTGACAGTTGGGGACGTACTCCAATCATCATCGGCAAGAAGGAAGGTGCCTATGCAGCTTCCAGCGAAACCACCTCGTTCCCTAACCTTGATTATGAAACAGCATATGAGGTAGGACCAGGCGAAATCGTGAAGATTAAAGCTGATGGCATGGAGCAGATCCGACCTGCCAACAAGAAGATGCAGGTTTGCTCTTTCCTCTGGGTTTACTACGGATTCCCTACATCTACCTACGAGGGCAAGAATGTAGAGGAGGCGCGTTTCACCAACGGTTTCAATCTCGCCAAGACCGATGATGTGGAGGTAGACTGCTGCAGCGGTATTCCTGATTCAGGTACGGGTATGGCGATGGGTTATGCTGCCGGCAAGGGTGTGCCTTACCAGCGCTGTATTGCCAAGTATACGCCTACATGGCCTCGCAGCTTTACTCCTAGCAACCAGAGCATGCGTTCATTGGTAGCCAAGATGAAGCTGATTCCTAACAAAGCGATGCTGAAGGGCAAGCGTGTGTTATTCTGCGATGACAGTATCGTTCGTGGCACCCAGCTTCGCGACAACGTGAAGGTGCTTTTCGACCAGGCTGGCTTGAAGGAGTGCCACATGCGCATAGCGTGTCCTCCATTGGTATACGGCTGTCCGTTCATCAACTTCACTTCTTCAAAGAGTGATATGGAGCTGATTACCCGTCGTATCATCGAGAAGTTTGAGGGCGATGCCAACAAGAATCTTGATAAATACGCTACCACCGGTACTCCTGAGTATCAGAGAATGGTAGATGAGATTGCCAGCCAGTTGGGCTTGACTTCCCTGAAGTTCAACACCATCGAGCAGCTGGTAGAGGCTATCGGTCTTCCAAAGTGTCAGGTATGTACCCATTGCTTTGATGGCAGCAGCGCATATACTCTGAATGAGTTTGCTGATGAAGACTAAAGTAAGAATATAAGTTCTTGATAGATAAGAAGATAGGTCTAGCGACCCCGCAAAACGCGGTGTAGCTAGACCTATTTTATTTTCCTTTTATATGGTATCGTAATACCCCCTGCGAAATAAAACTGTCACAACTGTCATGTAACGCTTCTGAGTAGGAAGCGTGAGGGCTAAATATGTAGCTTTCAATCACTTGTGATATGATACGAATACAGACAGAATCGGAAAATAATGTGGTTTATATTGTTTTCTTCTCGAAAAATTTGGTAGTTACGAAAAAGCAACGTATCTTTGCAGCACATGTTTAGTAAAAAGAAAAAAGTATGAGTGAAGTAAATCCATATAAATTACCGGAAGAAAAAACAAGTATGGTTTCTGATTCTATGGCAGTCCGTATTACTCCTGATACGGATATTGTTACCTTGCGCCATAATGTGATGGATGCGGTGTATGCTACAACAGATCAGAATGCTTTGTATAGTTGTTTGGTTTTCTTGTCAAGTCAAAAGCAAACTTTACAATCTTCAGTAAAGAAAGAACTTTTGAATCGTTTAGATGAATTGTCAAAGCTTCCAGATGGTTGGGATGGTGAAGGTAGTCTTGCTCTCTCAAGAAATATCGTGGATTTTGTGAAGCGAATTATTCTGCTAGCTACTGATACTAGTCTGCAAAATTGGGTAGCTTTTCCTGATGCACGAGGTTGTATATATTTAGATTACACGGAAGACAATAATATAGCAGGTGTTACTATAACCAATCATCAGGTTGTAGCATTTATCAAACGGGATGGTCATTTGTCAAAATTCAGTTTTGATAAGTTGGATGAAAAGGAAGTATTGTCATTATTAGAAAAAGCTCATGGATAAACTGATTTCTGAAATAGCAGACGATGAAAAGGTTGCAAGAATCCTGTTCTCGCCTTCTCATATCTATAAAGGGCGTGTTTCGCCGAAGGCTTTTAAACTTGAAAAGTTGAAGAGTGGTGCTGAAGACTATATTTCAGTATTAAGATATAATGCAGATCAATTAGATTCTGTATCAGCTGTTTTTCGTCCTAGAACGAAAGGAGACTCTCGATATGGATTTACATTTTTTCCAAAAAGAACTTGCCATGCTTTGTGATGGGGTGCATAAATTTTAATCTGCCCCGAACGTTGGAAAAGTAGCCTAGTTTTTCATCCGGGTGAAATCTTTACATCTTCGCCTTTTGAGGCTATCGGTCTTCCAAAGTGCCGGGTATGTACCCTTTGTTTCGATGGCAGCAGCGCATATACTCTGAATGAGTTTGCTGATGAAGACTAATTCATCTTTTTGCGAGATAAATAAATATGTAAGTGGCGAAATGAGTAGGCTGACAGTCTGCTGGTTTCGCCATTCTTTGTTTGTCCTCTTCTGTTAAGCAAATACTTTGTGATACATTTTTGTGTTAAAATTTCGAATATTCTTTGAATTATCAGATAATTACCGTATTTTTGCAGAAAGGTTTTAAAATAGAGATGATTATGAAACTATCAGATTATAGCAATATAACATCGACTCCTGTTTGGAATGAAGTGAAAAACTGGAGTGACGATGACAAGAATGCGCTTATCACATTGCTTTATACAACAATGGATAAGGTAAATCCTTATGTCGTTCCTGAGTCTGATGAGATAGAAGCTTTTGTGAACGAGATTCCTCGTGAAGCCTTGGCAGCTAGTGTGGAGATGGCATTAAAGGATCATGAAAATGGTAATACCATTTCCCATTCAGAATTAATGAGTCGTATAAAAGCGGAACGAGGATGGAAATAGAATGGTCACTGCTTGCTTCAAGACAATTGAACGATGTTTTAGATTTTGTAGCAACAGAATATGGTTCTATAACAGCAAGAAAAGTGTTTGATAAGTTCGATGCTAATGTTAATAGTTTACTGAGAAATCCAAATCGTGGCATATTAGATTCTGATTTGTCAGATTCTCAATTTACAGTTAGACATTTGCAGCTATTCCCTAATGTGCTCTATTATGTAGTGAAAGGTGATTCCATAATAATTTCAGCCGTAATGCATTATAAGCAGTCTCCTCAAACTGTGTATAAAACAGTTATGCGATCATTAGAAAGGTACAGATAGAGCTGAGGGTGTATTCTTATTAGAGAAAGCTCATGTAAAATCAACTATATGTGGCTGAGCCACAGAAAGGAGAATAATAATGGATAAAGAAAAACAAGGCAAGGCTGTATTTGTGTCATTCTGCATAGAACAATATGCTAAGGCAAAGAATATGTCTACAGAAGATGTAGTGAATTTGTTTGAACAGTATGGCATAGCTGAGCATTTCTGTGAATTCTATGAAGTGCTTCATACACAAGGTGGTCAGTGGCTGATAGAAGAAATAGACAAAATGATAAACGAAAGAAGAAAATGAGCAAAATATATCATGGAAGTATTGAGGAAGTTAGAAATCCGGAAATACGTCAACCTAACCGTTCTCTTGACTATGGGTTCGGTTTCTATACAACTACTTCTTACGAACAGGCAAAGAAATGGGTAGAGAGAAGAATGAAAGATAAGGGAGTAGCTGTCGGATACATAAATATCTACGAGTTGGATGATAACGCTCTAAAGAATATGAAATCACTCTTCTTCGAAAAACCAACAGAAGAATGGGTGAATTTTGTTATGAGGAATCGTACAGATAGACAATTTATCCACGATTATGATGTTGTGTATGGGCCTGTAGCAAACGATAGCGTTTACACCCAATTCGCACTCTATGAAGGCGGCATCATCAGTTTGCCTACTCTCATTAAAGAGTTGAAAACTTATAAATTAGTTGACCAGTATCTTTTCCATACAGAGAAGTCACTGCTTGCCATTAAATTTGTTGAATCAGAAATCATACAGTTATGAGTGCAAAAATAACACAAGATAATCTTTATATGTTGTTGCCATTGAAGATTGGATGGCTTGCTCCTTGGCTCTCGCAAGACAAGGGTATAAGTCTTACAGATGCCATCAATCGTATATATCATTCACAACTATATAAAAAGCTGTCTACAGAAAGTACCAAATATTGGCATTTAGGTCCTGTGGACTTGTATAATGAACTGAAGAAAGAACTATAAGAAGATAGGTCTAGCGACCCCGCTTAGCGCGGTGTAGCTAGACCTATTTTTATATTATTTCTCGGCAAAATCTTCTTTTGCATAAAATGTGTTATTTTGCATAGAACGTAAACTTGTTCTTGTAATCTCTGTTCACGCAGATGGTTGCCTTGCGCTGGGAGAGATTGTATACCACCGACCACTGGGTATGGCTCGTTGGATTGCCTGGAGTTTCTGCCTGACTCACACCATTGAGCAGATTCATGGCTCCTTCCTCTGACAACTGGTTACTGTTCTGCTTGATGACGAATTCCATCATGTCGTATCGGGTCTTGCCGTGGTTCGAGAGTTTCGGACCTTTATCTGAACATGCCATGGTTTCAGATACATAGAAGTTGCTGGCATAGCGCTTTTCTATCACCTCGCGGGTGTTTGGCAATACGCCAGGATATTTGAAATGAGTCTTTCCGTCTTCACCCGTATATTCATCGTCGATGTAAATCTTGCTTTGGTGATCCTTGTCATATACGAATTCTACGATGGCATAACGGCCCGTGGCATCTGCCATGTAGAAATGATAGTTGCCGTCATTATCCGGTATCCAGAGGTCATATCCGTCCAGAATCTTGAGAGCTTCATCTACCGTTCTTGCATGATCCAGCATCATGCGTAAGGCCAGGGTTGTAGTCAGTTTCTTGCCCGTGCTTGCCTGCTGGGTTGGCTTGCCGTCGAGATGGAGTACGGATACGGCAAAGCCTGCCTCGTTCATGCCGTCCATCAGAAGATATGGGAATGCCATGATATAGGAAAGGTCTTGTGTCTTATGTTTCTCAAACTGTTCCTTGTTATATAGGATGTAATGCCAGAGATCCTGCCGGTAACCTATCCAGTAGGCATCCACCATGCTAATGGATTTCAGTCCACCTTCTGGAGCCGTGCGAACCAGGGCTGCTGCAATCGGTTCATTATCGTGAGAGTAGTCAAAGTTGCGCCCCATCAGATAATCACCAGTATCTGGTGTCGTAACAGCAAAGGCACTGCAGCCGGCATCCAGCTTGACTCTTGCCTTGAGCCAGGATGGTGTTTTGTCGCAGAGGGTTTTCAATACGGCACCAATCAGTTGGGTGTTGTCGGTAAGATTATAGCCTGATATGGTAGAGAGTTTGTAATCCTCCGTATAGTCAAGATAGAAGAATCTTCCGTCTTTCAAGTCCTGGATGGACCGGACCATCTCCAGTTTCTTGGCATCGGTCAGCAGACTGGCTGGTACGTCCTGATAGTGTGCCTGATTGTTTACTTCTTCATGGTCATCATCGCTGCATGAAGATAGCAGAAACATACAGAATGTGATGCTGAAACTTAAGCATAAAAACAGAAACCATTGTATGTGCTTACTGTTGAAAGTGATATTCTTTTTCATACGTAATTAGTATTAAATGATTGATAAATGATTTGAATTTTCAAATGCAAAAGTAATGGAAAACCATTCTTGGTAGGGAGAAAAGTACACTGAAAAATGCTGATTTTTCTGGAATTATAAAAAAATATCCCTCAAAATACATCAAAACCAATCTTTTTTATTATTTTTGCAAGAAGAAAAAGCGATTCGTCTGTCTGTGCAAAATGATTCGTCAGTCAGGGCAAACCTGCCTCATCTGTCAATACGAAATAATTTATCTATCCATTATGAATATGAAAGAAAAGAACGCAAAGAAATCTAAGATACATCAGTTAGGGTTCTCTTTCCTGAAGAGAGAATCTAATTACTTGGACCGCCAACGTCAAGCTATTCTTGTGTGTTTCTCCGTGATGCTCTCTTTGGGCATCCTGTCAAATATCCTGGGCTTGTCTGGAGCCTTTGATCCGTTTTTTACCGTGTCTAACATCGTTTTTCTGATTGTCGTGTCATCCTCCTTCATGGCTTATCTCTTCGGGAAAATCCCAATGGGAGGGCAATCGTTTGTATCGCTATCGCCACCCAGTGCTTTATCGGAGCTGATATCCTCTACAGTGCCTTTATGCCTACACTGAAAGATAACAGAATGGTGATTCTCATCAATATGCTTATCCTTTCAGGAAACATGTTTTTCTCGCTGGCGGCTTATCAGGCGCGTCTCACACGCTGGCTGGTGGGAATAGCTTTTGGGGTTTATATATTGAGTGTGATTGTAACGGGGGATGAATCGCTCATGGATTATTTCTTCATGATGATGCTCATATTGCTTTTTATCAGCGTGCTGAGTCTGGCTGTTGCCAGAAACGGTGAGTATCTTGTCAATGCGAACAGAACGTTGCAGCGTGATGAGGAAGAACTGCTCCAGGTGCTGAAGATAAACAAAAAGCAGATTAAGGCATACGTGGCTCTGGCGAAGGAAAGGCATGATGTTAAACTTACCGCGCATTTGCTGGATCTTCTGGGTGAGGCTTCGCAGAAGAATGTCATAGACAATGTGATGCAATATCTCCAGACCCGCGAATTGAGCAAACAGAACATAGAACGCGTCTTTCCCGAGTTGAGTGCCTCTGAACAGGAAATCTGTTACCTTATCCTGCAGAACAGAAAGTTGAGTGAGATTTGCACGCTGCTCAACAAGTCGGAATCGAACATCACTACCCAGCGGGCCAACATCAGAAAGAAGTTGGGAATGGGCTCTGCTGATAACCTGAAGAAGGTTCTGGAGAAGCGCATAGCTGAAAGCCAGTAGGCCGATGAGGCTGATACTGAACCATATCCTGTTATTTTCGGAAATTTTGAACATATTGTGATAAGATGTGAATAGTCTTTTATCACCGAAAAGCCGTACCTTTGCACCCAGATAATGAATGAAACGTAAATCAATAGAAATCATTAAGAAGAAATGAAGAAAATAATCATCTTATGTTTCGCGCTCGGAGCTTTCCATACACTTGGCGCACAGGAGACGCTTACGCTCAGCCAGTGCCTGCAGATGGCAGTGGATAATAACCTGTCGCTCCAGAGCAGCCGAAACGAAATAGCTAAGGGAAAGTACGCTATCAGCGAAAATCAGGCTAAACTCTATCCGCAGATCAATGCGGTGGCACAGCTCAACGACAACTTTACGCCGCCTGTTTCGGTTACCGACGGCTCGGCTTACGGCAAGCCTTATAATGTAACCAAGACGTTGCAGTATAATGCATCGGCGGGTGTACAATTGCAGATGCCACTGTATAACCAGATGATTCTTACCGCCATCGACATTACCAAGATTGCCGATAAACTCAACCAACTCTCTTATGAGAAGGCGCGTGAAGACCTCATCGTGCAGACTGCCAAGATGTATTACATGGCGCAGAACACATCTGAGCAGATTCGTCTGACGGATGACAATATCAAGCGCCTGGTAGAACTCAGAAACATCACCCAGGCATTCTATGATAACCAGATGAGTCTGGAGGTAGATCTGAAGCGAGTGAATCTCAATATCGAGAACCTCACCGTGCAGCGCGATAACGCCATCGCCATGCTCGAACAGCAATATACCATGCTCAAGTATGTGATAGATTATCCTGCCGAGAAGGAGATGAAGGTGACAGCCGTAGATCCGGGAAAGATAGAGATGGTGAAGGCTGACGGACTGGATACGGGACTCTACGAACTCCAGTTGCTGGAACAGAAGAAACTGCTCACCCAGAAGCAGACCAAACTAGCCAGGGACGGTTATCTGCCATCGCTCTCGCTGACAGGAAACCTGATGTATTCTGCCTTTACCGATAGGATAGATCACTGGATTCATTCGGGCGAGTCAAACCACTGGTATGGTTCCAATGGTCTGGGCATCCAGCTGAGAGTACCTGTATTCGATGGTTTTGAAAAGCGTTCTAAAATCAGAAAGGCGAAGATAGAGGAGGAGAATGCACGCATCGGTTACGAGGACGCCCTGAAGGGACTGCAGGCAAACTATATGAATGCGGTGAGCGAGGTGAACAACAGTCAGCGCAACTACAAGAAGCAGTTTGATAATTATACCATGGCGCAGGATGTTTACAACGTAACAGCCGACCAGTATAAGGAGGGTGTGGCTTCGATGACAGCGGTGCTGCAGGACGAAATGCGCATGAGCGAGGCGATGAACAATTATCTCACAGCCTACTATCGCTACAAAGTTGCCAATCTCTCGCTGCTCAAGTTGACTGGACAGCTCAACCAGATTTCGGTTGCTAAATAACGGAGAAGAATAAATCATTAAAAAATAAAATATAAACAGGAAAACGGAATGTAAAAAAGTTTACTTCATATTCCCTGATTCCAAATTACAATATAACTATGGAACAGAACGAAAATAAAAATGTAGAAACAGCAGAGGCTACACAGGTATCTCACGAAGAAACCAGGAAGAAACTGAAGAAGCAGCGCGTAAGACAGATTATCGCCAGTCTGATAGGTGTTGCTATCCTGGCTTTCGGACTTTGGAAAATCGTATGCCTCTTCCTCGATTATAACTCTAACGAAACGAGCAATGATGCTCAGATAGAGCAATATATCTCACCGGTTAATCTCCGTGCATCCGGCTATATCGCCAAGGTATGCTTCAGAGAACATCAGGAAGTACACAAGGGAGATACCCTCCTTGTGCTCGACGACCGGGAGTATCGTATCCGTCTGATGGAGGCTGAAGCTGCCCTCAAGGATGCCAAGGCAGGAGCCAATGTCATCAACGCTACAGAGCAGACCACCGAGACTTCAGCTTCTATCTATCAGGCATCTATCGATGAAATAAATGTACGACTTGCCAAACTTGCCAAGGACTGCGAACGCTATCGCAACCTGGTAGAAAAGAAGGCGGCTACTCCTATCCAGCTCGAACAGCTGGAGGTAGAATATGCAGCCACCAAGAAGAAACTCGAAGGGGTAAAGAAGCAGCAGGCTGCTGCCTATAAGGGAGTAAACGAGGTAACTACCCGCAAGCAGAATGTGGCTGCCTCCATCGAACGTGCCGAAGCTGCCGTAGAGATGGCAAAGCTGAATCTCTCTTACTGTGTGGTTGTGGCCCCTTGTGATGGTAAACTGGGTCGCCGCTCTATCGAGGAGGGACAGATGGTGAATGCAGGAACCACCATTACCTACATCATTCCAACCAACAACAAATGGGTGATTGCCAACTATAAGGAAACCCAGATAGAGAATCTCTATGTAGGACAGAAGGTGCGTATGACCATAGATGCCATCAGTAACAAGGAGTTTGAGGGTACGGTGACCGCCATTTCTGGTGCTACCGGTTCGAAATATTCGCTGGTACCTACAGACAATTCGGCTGGTAACTTTGTCAAGATTCAGCAGCGTGTGCCTGTAAGAATCGATTTCAACAACCTCAGCAAAGAGGATAATGAGCATCTTGCTGCCGGCATGATGGTGGTTGTCAAGGCTGAGAGAAAGTAAAAACAGCTAGATGGAAAAGAAGTAATATATGGAAGAAGAATATAAGAATTATCCGTTTTATGATTGGGTACCCAAACCGCTCGGCATCATCTTCATGATCATCCTCTTCGTGCCGATGATTACGATGAGTGGCGTTTATTCTGCCAACAGCGGCGAGATGATGAGCGGGCTCGGCATCCAGTCGGAATACATCGCCTTTGCGGGCTTCTGCACCTCGATAGGAATGGCGGCTTTCTCGCCGTTCTTCTATGATCTGGTGTGCATCCGGAGAGAGAAGATGATGTGTATCGTGGGCTTCTCCATTCTCTTTATCCTCAGTTTCGTGTGTGCCCAGACCGACTCGCTGTTCATACTCGGACTGTGCAGTCTGCTGATGGGTTTTGTCCGCCAGACGCTGCTGATGGCGCATCTCTTCGTGCTCATCAGATATGGTTTCGGAATAGAGGCTACGAGGAATATCACGCCGGGATGCGAGCCTACTACCGAGAAAGCATGGGATGCGGTAGATTCGGAGAAGATGGTTTCGCAGCCGGTTATCTATCTCTTCTTCATGATTATCGGACAGTTGGGAACCTGGCTAACGGCATGGCTTGCCTATGCCTATGAGTGGCAGTATGTTTATCATTTCATGATGGCATTCATGCTGGCAGGCATCATCATCGTGTTCTTCACCATGCCTTATCATGAGTATCCGATGCCTAAGTTCCCGATAACGATGTCGAAGTTTGGCAATGTTACGGTGTTCAGTATCATGCTCTGTTCGTTTGCTTATGTCATGGTTTTCGGCAAGACGCTCGACTGGTTTGATGATCCTACCATCCGTTTCTCTTCGGTGGTCTGTCTTATCTTTACCGCTCTGTTCATCTATCTGGAGAAGACGCGGCGTTCACCTTATTTCATCATGGAGGTGTTCCAGCTCAGGGTCATCAACTACGGCATCCTGCTCTTCTTCCTGCTGATGGTCTGCAATTCGAGTGCCATGTTTGTCAATGTGTTCACCAATGTGAGCATGAAGATAGACAACTGGCAGAACGCCACCTTGGGCAACTGGGTGATGGTGGGCTATACCGTGGGACTGATATTCGCCGTCATCGCCAGAGCCAAGAATGTTCACCTGAAGTGGATGTACTGTCTGGGCTTCCTCTTTATCGGAGCCTATGCGCTGTACATGTATTTCGAAGTACAGAACGACGGTATGTATGAGCGTATGAAATGGCCTATCATCATCCGTTCTACGGGAATGATGCTGCTCTATTCGCTCATCTCCACGATAGCCAACCAACGCATGCCTTACCGCTTCATGTCAACCTGGGTTTGCATCATGCTTACCGTTCGTATGGTCATTGCCCCTTGCATCGGCTCGGCGCTCTATACCAATGTGCTTCAGCACAGACAGCAGTATTATGTAACCCGCTTTGCCCAGGATTACGACCGCACGAGCATCGAGACGGCGAAGACTTACGACCAGACGGTGAGAGGCATGCAATATCAGGGCAAGAGTGTAACCGAGGCGCAGAATATGGCTGCCATGAGTACGAAGGGAAAGGTACAGGTACAGGCCACGCTGGTGAGTATCAAGGAGATGGCAGGCTGGACCTTCTACGGCTGTCTGCTGTGTGCCGGACTGATGCTCGTTCTCCCTTGGCGCAAGCGCAATATCAGGGAACTGACGCGTGAGTATCTGCTGAAGAATGTAGATGTGAAATCCCTGGGAAGAAGGTAGGGGAGTGCTAAAATATCATAAAAGATACAGGCTGCTCATCTGATGAATGGATATTTTTGTTATCTTCGCAGTTAAATCTGAAGATAACAGACCCATATTCATCATGAAAATAACAGATAATATCATCATATATGAGGCTCATGAGTTTCCTCAGCTGTTGATGCAGCCTTTCTACTCCGACTATGTCGGAATTGTAATCTGTCATCAGGGGATGTTCCGTTTCTGCGTAGACGGAACATCCTTTGTTGCATCTGAGGGTGAGACCGTTTTCCTCTCCAAAGGAGTGATGTTTCATGTGCAGGAAACGGGCAAGAACCTTAAATATACCCTTCTTTTTTACCGTGCTGAACAGGTTCGTCACATGTTGGGCAATACCGTGGTTACCATGCGTCTTTATGCTACGATTTATCCCAAACCCTGCCATGTAAGGACGACGGGCTATGAGGATATGCTTACTTCCTATGCCCTGATGCTGAGGAAGCTGGAGCTGGAAAAAGAGAAGAGTGGTGAACTGGATGCCTATTGTGTGCATGAGCAGAAACTGTTGCTGATGGCTGTTACGTACCGTTTGTGCAGCATCTTCTCGGCATCGTTCAAGGCTGCCGGCAAGGAGATGGAACGGAAGATTGCCATCTTTGAGTCGCTGGTACTGCTGATAGAGAAGAATTATATGCGTGAGCGCAGTGTGGCTTTCTATGCAGACGAACTCTGTCTTACACCGAAATATCTGTCGGTACTGGTCAAGTCGGTTTGCGGTCAGACGGTCCAGCAGTTGCTTTTCAAGGCGATGATCCGTCGCAGTATCTATCTGATGAAGAATACCACGAAGACGATACAGCAGATAGCCAATGAACTCAGTTTTCCCAATGCTTCAGCCTTCGGAACCTTCTTCAAGAAACATACCGGTCTGTCGCCTAAGCATTACCGTAATTGGGAAGAGGGGAATGAACCGCCTTCTTTCAAATAAAGATTTCATCCTGTACCTAATAAAAGAAAAGGGGACAGAGGAATTGTTCTGTCCCCTGTCCCGATACTGTGATATAACTAAAACAACTGAGCGAAAGCCTCGGCTGTCTTTCCTGTATAGGTCTTCATCTCTGTAACCGGCTTGTAACCGAAATCCTTGAAAGCAAGGAGCTGTGTGGCAACAAACTGGTGGTCGTCAGAGATGCAAGCCTGTAACTTCATATTACCCATGTTGATGGCAGAAACAGGGAATTTGCTGATCGCTGTTTCTACATCCTGAGGGGCTGCGCTGAGGATGTTCTCAAGCTTTCTTCCATCCTCTGCAGAATATTCCTTCTCTTTTATCTTAATCACGCTGTTGGTAGGTTGATAGATGAGCTTGACAGTCAAACCCATGAAACCTTTCTTTACCTGTACATCCTGGAGTGCCAAAACATCAGCACCCATCTCTAAATGATTAATCTTTGCCATAATTTTATACTGTTATTTGCTTATTCTTAATTCTTGAAAAATATATATTGAACTGTTTTTTGTTTTGAATAGGGGTGTAACCAGTCTTATCGCAAATCTTAGGAAAGATGCGATAAACCTATATGAAATTTTAAAAAGAGAAAAGAATAAGCACTAACAGAGCAGATGTCGCAGGCAAATGACATAATACTTGCTGGCGACATCAAAGTGGATTGGGGCAGTTTCCTGTCGGAAAGGCTCCATGCCACCTTCTATAGCTGATAAAAGGGATGATAAATAACGGATTCTATTTGTAAGCAATCTACTGGCAGTCTGACTGTTGTGCATGTTGCCACTTGGCAATAAGCGCTGCGGACGGCTGCTACAGATGCGGTAAGCAAGCTGTGAGGCGTTTTCAAGCTGTGCCTCAGGCTGGCTCTTGTCATACTCAACCTTCGCCAAACCATCTTTCTTATGGCTTGCATCTTCGGTATAAGAATCCTCGGGAGTAAAAGAAATAGAGGCAGCAGATACCTCTCCGTAGCCTGAGAAGACCATGGACACCAGAAAAAGGATGTATAGTATCAACTGCCTCATATTAAATATATTATTGTGTCAGGATGAACTCCCGACACCGGGGATGATTAATAACTTCTTGCGATGATGACACGGGCTACGGCTGGCTTGCCGCTTACCATATCTACACCTGGAGTCTGCTCGTAAGCGAAAGGCACGCAGCGGATGGTAGCCTGAGTCTCCTCCTTGATCTTAGCCTCGGTCTCGGCTGTACCGTCCCAATGGCAGAGGAAGAAACCACCGTCCTTCACACGCTCCTTGAACTCCTCGTAGTTGTCGCACTCATAAACGTGAGCATCACGGTAAGCACGAGCCTTCTCGAAGATATTCTTCTGGATGTCTTCCAACATATTCTTTACGCGCTCAACGATACCGTCGAAGCTTACGTTCTCCTTCTCCAAGGTATCACGGCGCATAATCTCGATGGTGTTGTTCTCCAAGTCACGGCCACCCATAGCCAGACGTACAGGAACACCCTTCAACTCATAGTCAGCGAACTTGAAGCCAGGACGCTTGGCTGGGTTATCATCATACTTCACGGTGATGCCCAACTCGCGGAGCTGGTCGATGACAGGCTGCAACTTAGCAGTAATCTGAGCCAACTGCTCGTCGCCCTTGTTGATAGGAACGATAACCACCTGGATAGGAGCCAGCTTTGGAGGCAATACGAGACCGTTATCATCGCTGTGAACCATGATGAGGGCACCCATCAGTCGGGTAGAAACACCCCATGAAGTAGCCCATACATACTCAGGCTTGTTCTCCTTGTTCAAGTATGTAACATCGAAGCTCTTGGCGAAGTTCTGACCCAAGAAGTGAGAAGTACCGCTCTGCAGCGCCTTGCCATCCTGCATCATTGCCTCGATGGTATAAGTGTTCAGGGCACCGGCGAAACGCTCAGTCTCACTCTTCACACCCTGCAATACAGGAACGCCCATGTAGTTCTCTGCAAACTCTGCGTAAACCTTGAGCATCTCCTGAGCCTTTGCCTCAGCCTCTTCCTTGGTGGCATGAGCGGTATGACCCTCCTGCCAGAGAAACTCAGAAGTACGGAGGAACGGACGGGTACGCATCTCCCAACGCATTACGTTACACCACTGGTTGCAGAGGATAGGGAGATCACGCCATGAATGGATCCAATTCTTATAGGTGTTCCAGATGATGGTCTCAGAAGTAGGACGGATGATAAGCTCCTCATCGAGCTTTGCGTTAGGATCAACCTCAACCTCTTTGCCATCCTCTGTAGAACGGAGGCGGTAGTGGGTAACAACGGCACACTCCTTGGCGAAACCTGCCACGTGCTCAGCCTCACGAGAGAAGAAACTCTTCGGGATGAGGAGAGGGAAGTATGCGTTCTGTACACCTGTCTGCTTAAACATCTTGTCGAGCTGCTGCTGCATCTTCTCCCAGATAGCGTAACCGTATGGTTTGATAATCATACAACCACGAACTGGTGACAACTCAGCGAGATCAGCCTTTACTACCAAATCATTGTACCACTGACTGTAGTTGTCAGCGCGCTTGGTTAAATTCTTGAGTTCTTTAGCCATATTGCTTTTTTCTATTTATTTTGTTTTTTATTTCTTCTGTTATATATATTAAGGTATAAGCATGAGCCCCTTCATCATCTGCTGACGGCAGTTCATCTGTCTGCAGGTGTCTGAAATCCTACTTTTAGGGATTTTCCACCCCCAAATAGGTGATTTCCTAGCTCTATTTCGACAAATACCCTTAAATTTGCATGCAAAAATACAAAAAAATATTAGAAAACTCTCCATTATGGAGAAAAAAGAGTTATCTTTGCAATTAAATAACATAAATATAGGAGATTTTAAAATGAAAAAGACTAATTTTGCAGTTGCAGGCCTCTCTTTGTGCTTGCTTTTCTCTAGTTGTGGAACCAATCAGAAGACTGGTACAGCAGTAGGTGCCGGTTCTGGTGCAGCTCTGGGTGCTCTCGTTGGTGGATTGCTCAATAATAGCCATCGTGGTACAGGTGCTCTCGTAGGTGCTGCTATCGGTGCAGCTGTTGGTGGCGGTGCTGGTAACCTCATCGGAAAGCACATGGATAAGGTAAAGGCTGAGGCTGAACGGGTGAAGAACGCACAGGTTGAGACTGTAACAGATGCCAATGGCTTGTCTGCCGTTAAGGTAACATTTGCTTCTGGTATCCTCTTCCCAACTAACGGTTCTACTCTCAGCAGCAGCGCAAAGACTGATTTGGCTCAGTTTGCCGGTGTATTGAAGAACAATACCGACTGCGAGGTTTCTATCCAGGGTTATACCGATGCTACAGGTAATGACGGTATCAACTTGCCTTTGAGCCAGAAGCGTGCTGAGGCAGTTTACAACTATCTCGCTTCTTGCGGTGTTACCAGCCGTCAGGTAAAGAATGTTCAGGGTTTTGGTTCTGCTAACCCTGTAGTGAATACTACTGCTGCTTGTGCCCAGAATCGTCGTGTAGAGGTCTACATGTATGCTAGCCAGGCTATGATTAACGCAGCCAACAACGGTACATTGAAGTAATAACTTTCATGCTCCCGGAAGGGAAAAACTAAATAGATGATTTTGAAGAAAATCAAGAATATAGTAAAATGGGTGGTGGTGCTGTTTTTCAGTACCACCATTCTTGCTGTAGTGGCATATAGGTTCATTCCTGTGTATGTCACTCCTCTGATGTTTATCCGATGCTTTCAGCAAGTAGCTGATGGCGAGAGTATTACCCTGCATCATCATTGGGTTTCGATGGATAAGATTTCGCCTCACATGCCTGTGGCGGTGATGGCGAGCGAAGATGCGAGATTCCTGAAGCATCACGGTTTCGACTTCAATGCCATCGAGAGTGCGGCGAAGAATAATGCACGTGGTGGAAAGGTGCATGGAGCCAGTACCATCAGTCAGCAGACTGCTAAGAATGTCTTCCTGTGGCCTGGCCGTTCATGGACCCGCAAGGGATTTGAGGTCTACTTTACCTTCCTCATCGAAATGATGTGGAGCAAGCAGCGCATCATGGAGGTTTATCTCAACAGCATTGAGATGGGACCTGGTATCTATGGTGTGGATGCGGTTGCAGAATATCATTTCGACAAGAAAGCGAAAGACCTGTTTCGTGGCGAGTGTGCGCTGATAGCAGCTACGCTTCCTAATCCGCGCAAATTCAGTTCGCTGCATCCTAGCGCTTATATGAAGAAGCGCCAGCGACAGATAGAACATCAGATGAGATTTATCCCTACCTTCCCTCGTGAGGGTGAAGATTTCGACCCGGGCACGGCTGTGGGAGGATATAGGGGGAAGTAATACTTAGTTGATAGTTTATAGTTTATAGTTGATAGGGGTGACCTTAAAATAGTTTTTTGCCTCAAATATTGATTCATGGATTTACTGAAAGACTTGAACGAAGCGCAGCGTGCTGCGGTAGAATATATTGACGGACCTTCGCTGGTGATAGCCGGTGCAGGTTCGGGTAAGACGCGTGTGCTTACTTATAAGATAGCTTATCTCCTGAGCCAGGGCATGAACCCCTGGAGCATCATGGCGCTCACCTTTACCAACAAGGCGGCAAGGGAGATGAAGGAACGTATCGGAAAACTGGTGGGAAATGATCTCGCACAGCATCTCTATATGGGTACTTTCCACAGCATCTTTTCCCGAATCCTGAGAGCGGAGGCCGAGCATATCGGCTTCAACAACAACTTTACCATTTATGATGAAAGTGATTCGCGCTCGCTGATCAAGGCGATTGTGAAGGAGCTGGGACTGGATGATAAGAAGTATAAGCCTGCTGCCGTTCATGCCAAGATTTCGATGGCGAAGAACAACCTGATGAGTGCTGCGGCTTATGAGAGCGATGCGGCTATCTTCGAGCAGAACAAGCGTGCGCAGATGCCTGAGGTTGGTAAGATTTTCGTGGCTTACGTGCAGCGCTGCAAGCAGGCCAATGCCATGGATTTCGATGATTTGCTGACGCTTACCTATCAGCTCTTCAGGGAGCATGAGGATATTCGCCACAAATATGCCGCCCGCTTCGATTATGTCCTGGTGGATGAGTATCAGGATACCAATCACGTTCAGATGTCTATCGTCATGCAACTCTGTCAGGAGAAGCAGCGTGTTTGTGCCGTGGGTGATGACTCGCAGAGTATCTATAGTTTCCGTGGTGCCAATATTGATAATATTCTCAACTATCAGCGCCAGTTTCAGGGAACGCGTCTCTTCAAACTGGAACAGAACTACCGCTCTACCCAGACCATCGTTGAGGCGGCTAACAGTCTGATCAAGCATAACCGCAACCAGATTCCTAAGGATGTGTTCAGCGAGAATGCGAAGGGTGAGAAGATTCAGTATAAGCCTGCTTACAGCGACAAGGAAGAGGCGGCGATTGTGGCGAAGGACGTGAAGCGTATCCGGCGCGAGGATGGCTGCCAGTATAGTGATTTTGCCATTCTCTACCGCACCAATGCCCAGAGCCGCAGCTTCGAGGAGGAGTTCAGAAAGCAGGGTATTCCTTATCGCATTTATGGCGGACTGAGTTTCTACCAGCGTAAGGAAATTAAGGATATTATTGCATATTTCCGTCTGGTGGCGAATCCGGATGATGAAGAGGCTATCAAGCGTATCATCAACTATCCTGCACGTGGAATAGGTGCTACTACGGTGCTGAAGATTGCTGACTGTGCCCATCAGAACCAGGTGAGTTTCTGGGAGGTAATCGGTGCCCCTGAGCGGTATGGACTGGCGGTTAACAAGGGTACGATGAACAAGCTGGAAACCTTCAGATTGCTCATTTCTTCGTTTATCGAACGGGCTCAAACTACGGATGTCTATGAATTGGGTGATGCCATTATCAAGGAGAGTGGTATCAGTCAGGATATCATGTCGGGCAAGGATGCCGATGATCTGGCACGTCAGGAGAACCTGGAGGAATTCTTGAGCGGTATGTCGGCTTTTGTGGAGGAACGCCGTGAAGAGGGTAGGTTCGATGAACTCTTCCTGCAGGATTATCTGCAGGATGTGGCGCTGCTTACCGATGCTGACAGCGATGGTGATAAGGATGAACCTCGTGTATCTCTGATGACGGTTCATGCAGCCAAGGGTCTGGAGTTTCCTACGGTATTCGTGGTTGGTTTGGAAGAGAATATCTTCCCAAGTCCGCTTTCAGCTGCTTCGCTCAGAGAACTGGAGGAGGAACGGAGATTGCTTTACGTAGCCATTACGCGAGCTGAGAAACATTGTATCCTGACGAACGCCAAGAACCGCTGGCGATATGGCAAGATGGAGTTTGATAATCCGAGTCGGTTTATCGATGAGATTGACGGCAAGTTGATTGATAGCCAGGATGAGGCTGGTGGAAGCTTGTTTGGCTCTATGTCTGAATCAAGGCTTGGTTCAAGGTCTGGTTCAAGGTTTGGTTCTAGAGCTGATTCGATGTCTGACCAGCCGGAGTGGGCGAGAGCGCAACGTCCTCGCAGACCATGGGAGGATGCTGAGCAGCCTAGATACAGTAGCAGGTATCAGAATTCCAAACCGGTAGCATCGCAGTTTGTGGCAGATCCTAAGCCTTCTCTCTTTGATGATGAACCAGAGACTTCACGTACTTCCGGACGCTCGTCAGTTTCCGGACGCTCATCTCTCTCTGAAGGCAATTTCAAGTCTGTTAGAGCGCTGAATGCAGCTAAACGTTACATGGAGACGCATTCTTCTCATCCTGCTTCTAGCGGTACTGGATCTTCTGCAGTATCAGTTTCTTCTTCTGCAGCATCATCTGCTGGCAGTTCTTCTTGTGGTTTGCAGGAGGGAATGAAGATTGAACATCAGCGTTTTGGACGGGGAACAGTATTGAAGATTGAAGGTACTGGTGAGAATACGAAGGCTACGGTTGAGTTCGTTCATTCTGGCACCAAACAGCTTCTGCTGAAATATGCCAAGTTTACGGTAGTAGATTAAGTTCAGTAGTCTGATGTTTATATTTATAGGTTTATCCTGTTTTGAAGTTCTCTCTTACAGGTAGAATCTTATAATATAGATAAAGAGTTATAAAAATAGATTGGGCAAGGCCATCTCTGGTCTTGCCCTTTTTGTTTCTATATACTATAAATTGAAAAAGCGTCCCCGCAGTAGCCTCACGGTCACTACGGGGACTTATATTACTAACATCTAACTTTAGCATTTTTGTTTAAACTTAAAAACAAATACTTTAAGAGATTAAATTCTCCGTTATCTATAAACATAAACCAAGTATCTCATATATTGCAAGTAACTTGTATCCTGCAAATATCTTGTATCCTTAAATGCAAGTTCTTAGAAAAGTTAAACCCATAGACCAGTATCTCTACTAATATCTTGATTATTTTTATTTTATTGCTTTTTGTCTATTTAATATTTAATACTTTTAAGTTCACAATGCAAAGATATAAAAAAAATGGGTAAACTCCAAATTAATTTTGCTTTATTTTGTATTAAATGGCTTTTATTGTACTTATGCGGCGGTTTTTAAGGATTAACCGGCAAAGTTAAGAGGGTGTATCATAAACATTCAAATGCTTTATGATACACCCTCTTTCTCAGGATTCTGAATATTTTCGTGTTTATAACGCTTCGTCTTCAGGACGTGGCATCTGTGTCTGGGGCTTCTGTTTCTTGCCTGACTTCATGAATAGTTTCTTCTTCTTGAGCCATGCAGCCTTGCGTATCTCGTATTCTTCGCGATGACGCTCCAAAAAATTATCTGCCATGTTTCGTTTCCTTTTTTACTTTGCGTTATGAATGCTTATTCTTCTTTAAACTTACTGTAAATCACCTTGATTCGGATCGGACCAGATGCCACCTTCTTACCAGTCTTCTTGTCTGTGGTATAATCCTTGTCAGGATCATCCGTACCTACGATGAGTCGGGTAGAAGCGAGTGACATATCGTGATTAATCTTGGAGATGACGGTAGAATAGCCCTGTGTGGTTGTGATGACGTTTACAGGAACCAGCACTACTTTATTCCAGTTTTCCCCCTTGCCCTTGTTCTTATACATGGCAGAAACCAGGTTGGCGATGTTCTGGAATGTATAGGCATTCTTGTAGGTGCCGGTACTGCTGTAGCTTGCCGTATAAGAAGTACGGTTGTCAGCCAACTTGCTCTTTTCGAAGAACGACTGCAAACTGTCTTTCTGCACCATCAGGATGGTGCTTGGTGTAGCAAAGTTGTATGGGTTGTCTTCGTTTTCATTGTTGAGTCGTGGGAAAGAGACGGTAGCTGTGTTGAGCGTATCCTTCTCATGACCTTTCATGATATCTTCGATAGGGAGGGTAACCTCGGTGAAGATACCTGCCGGTGACTTGAGATAAGTACATTTCTCCTGATCCTTACTTGCCAACTTCTTCAAGTTCTCGGTATCGTTCTCAATCTTGTTGAGCTGCAATACCTCTTCTGTACCATCGAAACGGTTGTATCCGATGCTTACAGCTGTACTGTCTGTAACGCCGTCCTTTGCCTTGATGGTCTTGTGGCGGGTCCAGTAGAAGATAAGCTCTGTATTCCAGATCTTAGCCATGTTACCCGTACCGCCTACGTTCTTGATATAGAAGCCAGGGCAGACGTTGTGCAGGAACTTGTAGTTGGTCTTGAAGTACTCAGGATGTTCAGCGTATGTTTGCATGATGTAAGAGCCATAGTTCTTGTATCTCTTACCATCTTTCTTATACTCCTTATTCAAGTAAATCTTGAAGTTCTTGACATCTGATGTATTGCTCAAGTTGTAATTACTGCTCCAATGCTGGTTGTTTTCGTTTACCCAGCCTTTCTCGAAGGCATCATAATCAGAGTAATACTCCTTATCTTCTGCCATCGGCTTTGTCATCTCATAGGCTGTCACCTTCATTGGGGCGATGGTATCGCCATAGCTGGCGTTGTATGAAACCAGGAGGTAGCATGAGTCTGCTTCGATAGAACCTTTATTTGCCTGCTTGATGTAATCGAGTGTATCTACAGAGAAAGTAGGCAATACGCTCAACTGGGTCATGTAGTCGCCCTTTACATAGTTGCCGGTTTCCGGGTCTTTCATCTTTCCGATGAGTCCCGTGTTGTTGCGGCTCAATACGGCACCTGCTACTATAGACTTTGTGGTAACATTAAACGCTGAGTCGGAAATGTTAATGTTGTCTATCTTATTAGTGATGCTACCACCGATTCCCTCGGTGGTATCATCACATGCAGCGAAAGTAAGCGCTGCTATTACTAATACTGTTAAGAGTCTTAAAATTTTCATTATCCTTGTATGTATGTGTCTCTGTTGTCGGAATTTTATTCTGCGTCAGGACAAACCTTGTTGATGAAGTCTGCGTATGGCTCCTGGATATCTTCTCCCGGATAAGTCAGTACAGGCTTGTTCTTCTCCTTCGCATAATCAAAGAGAATCTGGGTAGCTTCTTCTTCACCTTCTACCACACCGTCGCTATAGTCGATGGCGAGTTTGCCGAGCTCAATGAAGTCGAAGTCGTCCTGATAGCCGTCGAGCAGTTCAGGCTTGGCATCGCGGAAGGCAACGCAACGTTTGAAGTTGGTACCCAGTTCACCCTTGAGTTCGTTGGTATAGAGAGCGGTAATTACCTTTGATTCTGCAAATGAAGGCTCTTCGCTGTAGGCTGTCTTTACATAGAATGGCACTACTGCGCTAGCCCAACCCTGGCAGACGATTACGTCAGGCTGCCAGCGGAGCTTCTTTACGGTTTCCAATACGCCACGTGCAAAGAAGATTGCTCTTTCTCCGTTGTCGGCATATTCCTTTCCGTTTTCATCGGTGCCCATCTGGCGGCTCTTGAAATAGTCGTCATTATCGATGAAATAAATCTGCTGTCGTGTTGTTGGTATAGATGCAACCTTGATGATCAGCGGATGGTCTGTATCATCTATGATAAGGTTCATACCAGACAGGCGAATGACCTCGTGCAATTGTCCGCGACGCTCGTTGATGGTGCCCCACTTAGGCATGAAGGTGCGGATCTCAAAACCTGCTTCCTGCATCTTCTGAGGCAGTTCGCGTCCCATGATAGACATGTGAGACTCGGCTACGTATGGGTCGATCTCCTGATTGATAAATAATACTTTTTTTGCCATAAAATTAAAATTTTATTCTTACGAATTACGTGCAAAGGTACAAAAAAAACTTCAAATAGGGGCATTTTTTCTCCGAAATTCATTATTTTCGGCAATAATTCGCATATTTTTAGGTTTTTTCTTTCTCATTTGAGAAAAAAGTTGTTATTTTGCACCCGAAAACAGATTATGACGATGAAAGTATTCAATAAGATTGTTGACCTCCAGAACGAACTCTTCATGTGTCGTAAGGAGGGAAAGGAAATCGGCCTTGTGCCAACTATGGGTGCGCTGCATGAGGGTCACGCCTCTCTTGTTAAGCGCAGTGTGAAGGAAAATGGCGTGACTGTGGTTTCTGTGTTCCTGAATCCTACACAGTTTAATGATCAGGGTGACTTGGATCGCTATCCTCGTACCCTCGATGCTGACTGCAAGCTCTTGGAGGCTTGTGGTGCAGACTATGTGTTTGCACCATCGGTGAAGGAGATGTATCCTACACCAGATACACGCCACTTTGAGTTTCCACCTGTTTCTACCGTGATGGAGGGTGCCAAGCGCCCGGGTCATTTCAATGGTGTATGTCAGGTAGTGAGCCGTCTTTTCTATATCGTTCGACCAACCCGTGCTTATTTCGGTGAGAAGGATTGGCAGCAGATTGCTGTCATCAAGCAGCTCGTGAAGTACATCAACAGCGATGTGCAGATTGTAGAGTGCCCTATTGTCCGTGATGAGGATGGTTTGGCTAAGAGCAGCCGTAATACTTTGCTGGCTCCTGATGAGCGTGCCATTGCGCCAAACATCTATAAGGCCCTGAAGGAGAGTGTGGAGTATGCCAAGACTCATACCGTACAGGAAACTCACGATAAGGTGGTTGCCGACATCAATGCTGTAGAGGGTCTGGAGGTAGAGTATTTCCAGATTGTGGATGGCGACAGCCTGCAGGATGTTTTTTCATGGGAGGATAGTGCATACGTGGTAGGTTGCATCACCGTTTATTGCGGTAAGACTCCTATCCGTCTCATCGACCATATCAAGTATAAGGGATAATTCCTCTATAGATATTCTTTATAAAGTTTAATCCGTAACAGATCAAGTAATAACAGAACAATGCAGATAGAAGTATTGAAGAGTAAGCTCCATTGTGTGACCGTAACTGAGGCTAACCTGAATTATATGGGTAGCATCACCATCGATGAGGACTTGATGGACGCTGCTAATCTGATTGCAGGCGAGAAGGTTCAGATCGTAGATAACAACAATGGTGAGCGCTTGGAGACCTATATTATCAAGGGTGAGCGTGGCAGCGGTTGTATCTGCCTGAACGGTGCTGCAGCCCGCAAGGTGCAGGTGGGAGATACCGTCATCATCATCGCTTATGCCCTGATGGACTTTGAGGAGGCTAAGACCTTCCAGCCAACCGTGGTTTTCCCAAAAGAGGGAAATAAGGTTTAAATATCGTATGATGATATAGAATTGTATAAAGAATGATTATCTCGTATGATAATCATAAAGAATATGCGTTCCTGTGGATAGACGAATCCGTAGGAACGCATATTTGTTTTGTGACGATAAACTTGCGTTTCGGTGTGGCGAAATAGCGGTAAGCCACATAGATGGTGATGCCCTGTTCACGGATGGATAATGTATGTGTACCCTATATATAATGGTGTAATTACTATTTTATGAAGGTATAATTACGATGGGTTACGGATAGATCTCGATATGGCTGCTGCCGGAGTTGCCGTTCTTGATAATTCTTATCTGGGTGGTGATGCGCTCGCTCATCGTGTCGGTATGACTGATGACGCCCACCTTCTTGCCTTGCGAACTTTGCAGCATGGCGAGGGAGTCGATGACGGTGGCTAGGGTATCGGGGTCGAGGGTTCCGAAGCCTTCGTCGATGAACAGGTTCTCGAAGGAGATGTTGCGGGAGGACAATGCCGACAGGCCCAAGGCTAAGCCCAGACTCACGATGAAGGTTTCGCCACCTGATAGGGAGGTGGTGTCTCGGATATCGTCGGCACGGTCGTGGTCGATGACTCGGATGCCCAAGGAATGCTTTACCTGCTGCAGTTCGTAACGGCTATTGAACTTTCTGATTTCCTGGTTGGCGTGAGCAATCAGGAAACTGAGCGTATAGCATTGGGCTATCTTGCGCAGCGTCTTTCCGTCAGCTCCGATGGCATCCGTGATGGCTGTCCAGTCATCCTTTTCCTGTGTTACGAGTTGCAGAGCCTCAGCCTTGTCACCCAACTGCTTCACGGCTTCCTGATGGTTCTGCATCCTGGCGTTGGCAGCAATCAGTTCGTTGCGCTGGCTTCTCTCCTGATACTCCTGCTGAATGGCTAAGAGAGCATCACGGGTTTGGGCAGGCTGATGTTCCAGGTGCTGCTGATGCGCCTTTTCTGCGCTCTGGTAAAGGGCAGTAGTTGAAGCCACGGCTTTCTCCTTTTCGTCCTTTTCCCGACGGATGGCATTCCAGTCTTCGGCAGAGTGAAGCATCTCCCGGATGGTATTTCGGTCGATAAGGCTTGGTTCGATACTTCTTTCCTCGATGACTTCCTCTTCGAAGTCTTTTCCTTCGATGCTCTTTTCTTCAAGCTGCTTGTTATATTCCTCAATCCAAAGGTCGAGTTCCTTTTCCTTCGTTTGCAGATTCTCTTTCATCGTCTTGTTCTGAGACAGCATGGTTTGATGCGAACCTTTACTGTTGGCGAGTTCCGCCTTCAGTTTGTTGATATTCTCGTTCTGAGTATCAGCTGCTTTCGTTGCCTCATCCTTTGCTGCTGTCAGTCTTTGTTCAGCCGCATCAGGTTCTTCTCCATTCAGAATTTGCTTATATTTCTCCTGCCATTCCTCCATTTCCTTCTTGGCGCTATTCCATGTCTGAAGGGCTTTCCCGTAAGCCTCCTCCTTACTCTTTTGCTGCGAAATGAGATTGATGGTAAGTGCTTTCTGCTCAGCCAGTTTTGTTGTGCAGGTTGATGCGCTTTCTTGGGCTTTGTTCTGTATAGTAGAAGCCTTGCTTTCATACGCAGCTTCATCCTTCACAGCCTTATCTTTGAGTTGGGTCAGCCGTTCTATCTCTTTCTGAATCTTGTTAAACAGACTCAGTTTGCTGCTCGCATCTTTCGCCTTGTTTTCATAGATAGGCAAGAGCAATTTCAGTTCTGCCTCTGCCTTTGGAATCTTTGGATACTGGGCGATGAGCGCCTTCCAATCCTCTTCGTAAGATGCGATTTCACCCGACAGTTTTTCCTGTTGTTTCTGGAGCGTCTGTACTTCACCGTCGTTCAGTTTTCTCTCGCCGGAAAGATTCTTCTCCTGTTTCTGCTGCAGTTTCAGCAGATTCTCCTTGGCTTTCAGAAGTTGAGAGAGTTCCGTGGTGGCTTCCTCAAACTGTCTGTTGTCGGTATGATAAGGATGGGTCGTGCTGCCACAGAGCGGACAAGGTTTGCCTTCGGTCAGGTTGGCACGATGAATCTCCCATTTCTCGCTTACCATGAGGGTATAGGCATTTCTCAGCGTCAGGGTCTCTTGGGTCAGAGCCTCGATGGTCAACTTGCCCAGGGCTTCATCTATCTCCGCATTTCTCTTGCCCAAGACCAGGATGCGCTCCTCGTTCTTCTGCTTTTCTGCTGTGGCAGCATCGAGATGAGCCACAACCTTGATGGCTTGCTGGACATCCTGTAGTTTTCTGTCAGCTACAGTCTTGCTGTTCTGCAGTTCCTCTATGTTCTGTCCGGCAGTCTTATTTCTTTCCGTTTCCCAAGCCTGTTCTGCGGCTTGCGTCGCTTCGTGCAGAACCAGTTTCTGCTTGGCAATCTCTTCCTTTGTCGCTTTGAGGGCAAGGTTCGCTTTCTCCGTTTCTGCTTCCCATTTTTGGATGTTTCGGGCGTTTTCCTCCACGTCTTTCTGGGCAGATTGATTCTCTTTCTGAGCCAACTCCAATGCCTCTTTCTTTTCTTTCAGATTCGGCATTGCCGCTTCCATTTTTGTTTTCAGCGCCCTTGCTTCAGCGATGACTGGCAGCGCCTTTTCCAGCTGTTCCTGTGCCTTGCTTACTGCTTCCTTCAGACTGGCGAGAGTTTTCTCGCTTTCGCTGATGGCAGACTCTTGACTTTTGATGTTTCCTTCCGCTTTCAGGATGTTTTCTTCCTGCTTGTGGATGCTTTGCGTCTGTCGCTCTACTTCCTGTAGTAGGTTGACTGCTGGCTGTACTTCATCGTGCAACTGCAGACGGAGAATTTGGGCTTGCATCTCTTTGATGGCATCTGCTGCTTGCTTCATATCAGTCTGGCTGATAGTGATTTGCTTGATTTGCTTATCGTTTTCCTCAAACCATTGCAGTTCTTTCGAGATGGCTTGCAACTGGCTGTTAAGTTCCTTCTCAGCTTTTTCCAACCGGGCGATTTCCTCCTTCAGTTGGGCGAGTTCTTCATCGTTCAGCAGGTTCTGTCTTACGGCTTCCACCGATGCAGCCATCTGATTGTAGGCATCCGTCGCCTGGTCTTTCGCCTTCTTGATTTCAGTAGCGATGTTCGTATAAGTTTCCTCGCATCCGATGAGTTTTTCCAGGAGTTCGTACCGCTCGTTTTCCTTCGCCGTCAGGAAGTTGGCAAACGAGCCTTGGGCGATGAGTACGGTACGGAGAAACTGGTCGTAGTCCAGTCCGATGATGTTCGGCAGCTCGTTCCAGTCGGCAGCTTCCTCTGTTATCTCTTCGCCGTTTCTCGTGATTTTATAAAGCGCAGTCTTGGCGTTCTCGTAGCGCACTCTCTGGAATCTGACGTGCCATTCTGCGCGGTAGATGCTGCCGTTGTTGGCAAGGAAGGTGAGTTTGCTGTAACCTTCCTTCTTGCCACGTGTCAGGATGTTTCGGCTGTCGGTAGGAGCCAGACGGTTACTTTCGCTGGCATCGGCAGCTCCGAAAATCTCGATGTTTTGGTTCTTGTCTCCTTTCTTTCTGGGGTAGCGAGGGGCGCGGTTGTAGAGGGCAAGGCAGATGGCATCGAGTAGGGTAGACTTGCCACTTCCCGTCGGACCTACGATGCTGAAGATGGTACTCTCGCCTAAGGCACCTTCTTCAAAGTTGATGACCTCGCCTCCCTGTTTGTCAAGCGAAGCGAGGTTGAGTATTTCGAGTTGTAGGAATTTCATAATGATGATGTCGTTAATAAATCGGATAACATTTTCTCCTGTCTTTCGTTCATCGGAGCGTTGTGTCTGATGGCGAAGGCTTCCTTCAGCGTGTCGAGCGGAGGACGGTTGATGATATCTTCGATGCTGGTGATATGCTGGGAACCCTGGATGGTGGAGAGGTCCAGTTGCGGGATGATGCGCTGGATTTTGCAGAGCACGGCATCCTTTTCGTTGACGAGTTTCTCCAGTTCCTTGATGTCATCGCTGGTCAGTTTCTCCTGTTTCACCTTCAGCATCACGTAGTCGAAGTGGTCGCTCAGTTCGCCGTCTGTTCTCTCTGAAAGTTCAGAATTGATGAGCTTCTGCCATTTCTTGAAGGTCAGCTCTTCCTCATCTTCGGGCAGGATGCGGAGGGCGTGCTGAGGCTTGTATTCCAGGAAATCTACTTTCCATTCCTTGCTCTTGCCGGTTTCCTTTCCTTCCTCCTCTTCTCCGTTTTCTATGGTGATGAGGTCGATGCCGTGGGTGTAGTCTTTCTCGGCAAACGACATCGGGAGGATACTTCCCGTGTATCTTGCCCAGTCGGTATTCCAGATATGTTGCCGTTTGTGGATGTGTCCGCAAGTCATATAGTCGGGATGGTCGTTCCATCCTTCCAGGTCCACTTCCTCCTGTCCGCCGATGATGATTTTCTCGCTCGCATCCTTTTGGGCGATATCCGAACCCTTGGCGTACATGTGTGCCATCATGATGCACTTCCTGCCCGGGTATTTCTTTCGAGCCTCAGCCGTCAGTTCTCTCAGAAAGTCGTTGACTCCCTGCGAGTAGCTGGCGTTCTGTACCACATCGCTTCTTAGGAAAGGTACGGCGAGGATGATGACTTCTTCTCCTTCCTTGTTGGTTACGGGGATGATGAGGTCATCGAAGGAATAGATCCAATGTCCGCCGGTTTTATCATCGTCCTCGTTTTCTCCCTGCTGCCAGATTTTCCTTACGTTTCCTCTTATTTCCACGTGGTATCGGGTGAGCAGCGGACGAGGAGCCTCCAGTCGGCTGGCGGAATCGTGGTTGCCGGCGGTAATGATGACCTGCATGTTCGGGCACAGTTGGGTAGCATCGGCAAGAAACTCGTAATAAACGGTCTGTGCCGCTGCCGATGGATTTCCGTTATCAAAGATGTCTCCTGCGATGAGGAGAGCATCGGGCTTTTGTTCAGCGATTTGTTCCAGGAGCCATTTCTGGAAATGCTTGTGTTCCGGCAGACGGTCGTTGCCGTGAAACAGGTTGCCCAGGTGCCAGTCGCTGGTTGCTAATATCTTCATACTCATAAGGATGTCTAATCTTAGTCTTTTTCTTTTTCTTTGTCTTGCAATCCTTTGGCCTTTGGTTTGCAATCTGACTACAAAGTTAACACAATTATTTGGGATACGCAAAGAAATAAGCTCAAAAAACGAAGAATTATGAATGGAAAAGTAAAGATATTCAGGAAAAGTCTTGTTTTATATCTGATAAAGTTGTATCTTTGCAAGGTAGAAATCTTCGTTCATAAACATTGAATGTCCGTTCAGTGTCTTTGAACGGCGGTTCATAGACTTTGAATGTCGGTTCAATGTCTATGAACGAAGATTTCTCCTAGGATTAAATACTTTTCTTCCTAGGTTTGTGGTCTTTTCTTCTTAAGTGTGATCATAAATGCTGTAGGATGCAAAGGCTGCTGCAATAAGAAATACTAATAAACTAAAATAGGAAAGGAAACTGATATGGCTAAGTACAAATTGCAGGAAATGGGGGATATGCGCTATGATGGCAAGCGCAGAGTTTATCCCAAGATGGTGACCAACCGTACACTATCCCGAAAAGAGTTCGTCAAGATGATGCAGAACTACCATCGCGGTATTTCGGAAAGTACAACGGAGGCTGTATTGACCGATGTGGTTGATATGCTGGCAGACATGCTCTCCATGGGGTACAACGTGAATCTGGAAGGTTTCGGTACCTTCTCCCTCTCCCTCGCTTTCGAGGATGAGAAGCCTAGGGAAATTCTGAATCCAGATGATAAGATGACGTACCGCAAGGTGGGAGTGAAAGACATCAACTTCAAGGCGTCCCCTGAGTTTGTCAAGGATGTAAAGCGTGAAACCGACCGTGACCTGGAGCGTGATATGGGTGGTGTAAAGGTTATCCGTAAGCAGCTCTATTCCAAGGAAGAGCGCATCGCCCGTGCCCTGGAGGTGATAGAGAAGAACGGAGTCCTCACCCTAGGCGATTATGCCTCCATCAACAACCTGAGCCGTACTGCCGCCTCTATGGAACTGAAGGAGCTGACCTGTGATAAATCTTCGCCGATAGATTCACTAGGCCGTGGCAGCCATAAGGTTTGGGTAAAGAGGAAAGAATAAATGCAACGATAGTATTAAAATAGATGTTTAATTTAAAGTCCAAATAATTATGGAGCAGATTACTATAGATTTTAAGAACGCTTTTGATTGTTCCAAGAAGGAAAAGTCGAAGGTTTGTCGCTCTGGCTATGTACGTTTGGTTCGTTTTATGGATGATAAGAAGCATACTAGACCACAAGTGTATGAGGGCGATTTGTTGGAGGCTATTATGGATGTAAAGAGGGGGAATGTCAAGAACTTCGATACATTGGAGGATATGATGAACTATCTGGAAGCTTAGACATGAGTATAAAATGCCTGGTTAAGAAGTAAATCATTGAACTTTTGCATGTGGTTCAAGCACGGGCTGAAGGCCCAAAAGCTCCTAGCCCAGGGCACCACCCTGGGTGTTAAGGCGTTGCCCCTCTGCGCCCTGTAAGGGCAAAAGCCTTGAATATATGCTGCTTTATAACCATTTTTGTTGGGATTTGCAAGAAACTATTTCTCTTTTAAGTCATTTGCCGACTTCTCGAAATCAGCTTTGATTTCATCTAATAGTGGATTTCTGTTTTCTACAATGATAGAAGAGTAGAATCCTTGACCTTCAATGGTTGTGTTAGCAGACTGGATGGTATACTTTTGTGGGTCTGCATATTCCTTGAACCATCTTATAAACAAACGATTTCTAACTTCTTCACGGTTGTCACTTGTGTCGCAAATATATAGTAAGACATTCAAGTTTTGAAGGAAGAACTCCTCAATGATGGCAATAATCGTTGTGCTTATTTTATTATCGTATGAGCCATGGATTTTATTGTCATTGTGTATGCAAAATTGATAGCTCATACAACCGCCAAGAGGAAACTCTTCCGTAAAAGAAATGGTATAGTTAATCCCCTTGTCTGTTGCAAACAGATAATCACCCTTATCTGAGCAGATAACTCGATAAGGTGATTTGCTGTTAATGTGATGTAGAGACAATTCTTTCATGCGTTTGCAAATTTAGCATAAATGTCAATGCCATCATATTGTTTTGCTCTTTCGAGCATCTCCTCTTTATGTTTTAGGAGTTGTTTAAACTTTCTGATGGTTTCCTCCTTTGTATTGTTCTTTGTTGCTTGCATAATAACCTCCTTTTTAATGTTATTGTTATTAATTTGGTGGCAAAGATAAGAAAAGTAAATGAGATATGCAAGAAAAAAGACCCAAAATTTTGTGAAGCCAATTCTTTTTCGTACTTTTGCAGTTGTCTTGCCGTGGATGGCTGGCGATGAGTCGCTGGCTAAGTAAAAGTCCATGGCTTGGCCTATTTTAATAAGAAAGACGTGTACTGACGTTTCCTTCTGAATTATAGGAATCTGGAAAATTCAAATAGACACTCAGAGGAAGATTGTGGTAGGCGTCTACGCATCGTGTATATACGCGAGGCATAGGTGTGCCCTTTTCTTAAATAAGAAGAGGGTGCTCCCTATGCTATCTATATATACAAGTTTGGCGTAGGGTCTATTGCTTCTCCTTGGTGTCTAAGGCATTTTCCAGAGCCTCTATAATCAAGGGTTATATAGAAGTAATATGATTCCTATGCCTTTCTTTTTATAATAGCCATTACAAACACAAACAATCTTCTCTGCTTAGGGAATCGGTGGAGCATATTTATAGGGCTAGGAGACACCGATATGGCAAAGAAAATAGATTTGCAAGCTTTGCGCCAGCAGATAAATGAGCTTCAGATTGATAAAGATTTGAAGCACGACTTGTTGGCTGCTATCAACGATAAGCAACGTTATGGACTTGTGTGGGAGGAGAGTTCTGAGGAAGCATGGGATGAAATGCAAGACAAACTTCCAGTTTTTGTTGAGGATGCCACCAAGAGTTTGGATTCTGCGCCAGAATGTTCGCCTAATCATGTGTTGATAGAAGGTGATAACCTCAATGCTCTTGCTGCTCTTACTTATGCTTATGCAGGGAAGATTGATGTAATTTATATTGATCCTCCTTATAACACAGGTAATAAGGACTTTATCTACAATGACTCTTTTGTAGATAAAGAGGATGGCTACCGCCATTCTAAATGGTTGTCGTTTATGAATAGACGATTGAAAATTGCCAAGAAGTTGCTCTCGGAAAAGGGAGTGATATTTATCTCTATTGATGATAATCAACAGGCTGCTTTAAAGTTACTTTGTGATGAGATTTTTGGTGAAAATAACTGTTTGGTTAATATGGTTTGGGATTTAGGAGCAGGAACTTCTGCGGGGCATTTTACTAGGGCTCATGAATATGTACTTGTTTATGCACTGAACAAAAGTCTTATTCCTAATTTTAGTGGAGGAGAAGGTGTAATAGATGATAGGGCTTTAAAAAAGAAGTCAGCAAAGAATGCTGAATTTAATTATCGTTTTAAAGCCGGAACAAAATTTGAAGCTCCTGATGTTTTTGAACTTTCAGGAGAATGGGGCGGTTCTGAGAAAACTAAACTAATTAGTGGACGCTTTATTTGTGAAAATAAAAAATTGAAGGAAGATGTTGTGTTGGCAGCATGTTGGACACAAAAAAATCAGATGGATTCCTTTTTCGCTGGAAATGAAACCTTTGATTCAAAAGGGCAGAAGGTTATAGAATTCTATTTCAGAGATAACGGAAAGTTATATTGTAGGAAAGAAAGAGATACAATTAATCCTCCTTCGGTTTTGAGAAATATTGCTACCACCAAACAGGGTAGCGCTTTACTAAAGGATATGTTTGGAGGTGAAGTTGTTTTCGATTTTTCAAAGCCAATAAAGCTAATCACTTTTTTATTGTCTTTGCGTCCTAAGGACTCCACCATCCTCGACTTCTTCGCTGGCTCAGGCACCACTCTCCACGCAACGATGCAATTGAACTCAGAAGACGGCGGTCATCGCAAATGTATCTTAGTGACCAACAACGAGAATAACATCTGCGAAAAAGTAACCTACGAGAGAAACAAACGAGTCATTAATGGTTATACGAACCAGAAGGGTGAAGAAGTCCCTGGCTTGACTCACAATAATCTTCGTTATTATAAAACGGAGTTTGTGCCTCGTGACCAAAGCAACTTCAAAAGTCGTCGAGCATTGATGGCTTCTCTCGTTGACCTCCTTTGCATCAAGAACAATATCTATCAAGAGCAAGAAACATTTGGAGGCAAGAAATTTAAGAAGAACTTATTGCGCTATTTTAAGGATGAGGCTGGACAGATGCTTGTTGTCCTCGACGAGCGTGTAGTCAGTATTATCATTCCGATGATAGCTGAGGTTGCGACTAGGCAGAATCCTTTGAAGGTTTATGTTTATAGTGATGGCGCATACGCTTATGAGGACGAATTCCATAAAGTCATGCCTGTTATAGAACTGTGTGCCATGCCAGATGCTTTCTTGCAAGCTTTAGAAGGTGGAACGGATATTCTGCCAAAGCAAAAGTATAGTGAGGCTATGATGAAAGAGTTTCAGCAAAACGAGGCACTCGCCATGCAAAACGAGGAGGTTGTGAAAGAAGCTCTCAGCGATGACTATGATTATGTGTTGAAGGAGAAAGAAGATAATGTTACTAATGACATAATAGACTAAGGAGGTAACGAAAATGATAGAACTACGAGATTACCAGAAAAAGGCGGTGCGTGAACTGAAACAGAAGATGATTGACATGCTCAATGATTCTGAAGACCGCCAAAAGTTGATATTCAAGGCTCCTACAGGAGCAGGAAAAACGGTGATGGTAAGTACCTTGCTGGATGAGCTGACTCGTGACCTACCTATGAATGGGCAGTGCCGATATTCTCGTGTAGCATGGGTTTGGATTGCTCCTAACAAGTTGCATCAGCAGAGTTATCGCTCCATGCGCAATTTCTTTAGTGAACGAAGGTCGTTGCGTCCTGTTATGTTTGATGAGTGTGATCATGTGGATGGTCTGCATCCTGGCGATGTACTCTTTTTAAACTGGGAGAGCATCAATAAGGATAATGCCGTCATGATTCGTGACAATGAGCAGAACCGCACGCTCTACGAACTGATACGGAAGACCAAGATAGAGCAGCATCTGCCAGTGGTGGTTATCATAGACGAGGAACACATGTTTGCCGGACGTAATGCCAAGAAAAGCGAGATGGTATTGCAATCTATCCAGCCACACATAGAACTTCGTGTATCAGCAACACCAGTCACCCAAAGCTATCATGCGGTTCTTGTGAAACGCCAAGATGTAATCAATGAAGAAATGATTAAGAAGGGCATTGAACTGAATCCGAATGTAAAAAGCAGTAAGGAACAGTCCGAGCTTACGGTTAACCAGCGTCTCTTGAAGAAGGCTCTCGAAAAGCGAAAGGAACTGGCTGAGGCTTACAAGGAATATGGCATTAATCCGTTATTGCTCATTCAGTTGCCTAATGATAGCAGCGAATCTATGTCGTCGAAGGATAAGACTATCGCCGAGGAGATGCAAGCCTACTTAGAACAGGTTTGCGACATCAGCGTGGCAAATGGCAGGTTGGCTGTATGGCTATCAAAAGATAAATCGCCCAATCTACAGAATATCACTCATCCTGATGATATTACCGAGGTCTTGCTGTTCAAGCAGGCCATAGCCTTGGGCTGGGATTGCCCTCGTGCCTCTGTCCTTCTGATATTCAGAGAATTGCAGAGCATGACTTTTACCACTCAGACCGTGGGACGAATACTCCGAATGCCAGAGCTGCATTTTTATAAGAACGACATTCTGAACTACGGTTATGTTTATACCGACCTTTCGGCAGACATGATTAATATTGTGGGAGATGACATGAACTATATCAGCACCCTCTACGCCAATCGCAAGAAAGACTTGCCGAACATCACGCTCCGTTCTTATTATACGGATAAGCATGGGGCAACAAGAAACCGCTTGGGCTCCCAGTTCCGCAGCATCTTCTATAAGACCATGGAACGGGAATGGGAACAAAACCCGTTGTTGCTCTTCTCTGCAGAAGATTTCTTTGAGGATGATGGTGAGACAGAGGATGCTGACGAGACGAAAAAAAAGGAGGCAGACATGGATGCCAAAATCAAGTTGAATCGCTACAATGCCAAGCGACATGGCGTGCAGACCGATGTATCAAGAATCTTGGTGGCAATCCCGAAGGACACCCCATTGACGGGTGACTCGGGTATCGTGGAGATAACTGACAAGGCAAGGTTGGCTCTGAACGCATCAGAATTGCAGAATCTCTTTACGCTGTTCTGCCGTAAGAATGTTGGTGGGTTCTCCAAATTTGACAGTACGCCAGTCTTGCAAGGAGCCATCGAGAGTGCCTTGGAGGAATACCTGCAAGTCTTTTCGATGGATGTGCCTAAGGTGGTGCTCTATCATCAGAACCGTCCGCGCTTCGAGGAACTGATACGCAAGGCGTTGGTTACCTACGAGGCTACGCTGAAGAGAAATAGCAAGGAGATGACGATGGAATATCAGCAGTCTGTATGGCAAGTGCCGGAGACTCGTCTCTATAATGCGGCAATGGTGAGAACCACGGAAGGCGAAATCTTCAACCATGCCTTGTATCCTTATTTTGAGCAGATTACGGCATCGAGACCCGAGCAAGAGTTTGCGCGTTGGTTGGATGACAAGATGGAATATGTGGAGTGGTGGTACAAGAATGGAGACGAGGGAAAGCAGCATTTCGCCGTGCCTTATACGGATTCGGGAAGTAGAAAACGTTGTTTCTATGTGGATTTCATCGTCAGATTGAAGTCGGGTACCATCTGCCTCTTCGACACCAAAACCAAGGGCAGCGATGCGGATGCGCCAGAAAAGAACAATGCCCTCTTGGATTACATCTCCAGCTATCAAGCTACAGACAAGAAGATTGTGGGTGGCGTGCTCATCAAAGACGAGGGTACGAGCAACTGGTATTATCCTGGAGGCGTTATCGAGAACACAGACAATATAGATGGGTGGTCGGCATTGCATCTGGAAACCCTATAATATAATAAGGTAATCATATATAATAAGGTATGAAGAAAAGCTTGGACAGAACATTCCTGAACTATGGAATCAGGCAGGAAGACATGCAACTCATAGAGAGTGCATGCCAATCTGAAGGTATAGATGCGGAATGGCTCAAGGATTATATCCTCAAGCCTTTCCATGAAGAGCGTAATAACCAAAATGAGTCAAGTCTTGAGGAAAAGAAGGTGACGAAAATACTCAAGAAGGCTCTCAAAGAAATTAAGAAGTAATGAAACTGAAGCGTATCTACATAGAAAATTATAAGACCTACAGAAGGTTGGACTTAAACTTAGAGGTAACTAGCGACCGTCCCATCATCTTGATAGGTGGTGCCAATGGTTGTGGAAAAACTACGCTCTTCGATGCCATCTATTCTGCACTCTATGGATTGAAGATATCCAACAAACGACAGTTTGAGGAAATCTTCAATTCGGGGGTAAAGAACGAGAGCGGTATAGAAGGCAAGACCATCATGCTGGAGATTACTTTCTCTGGGATGGTTTTGGGGCAAGAAACGCCTTATCGGTTGCGCCGTGCCTATAAGTTTGTTGATGGCAAGATACAGGAGAGCAACGTACTCAATATGAATGGTAACAGTTATACTTATGGTACTGGTTCTACGGCTGTCAAACGCAGCACCAATGAAGCGATAGTCAACAAGATTATCTCTGCCAATCTGCCTGCTGAATTGAGCAACTATTTCCTCTTTGATGCCATGAAGACTTCCGATCTCGTGAAGGAAGAGCAAATCAACAAGCTCATCATGAAGAACATCAATTCGGTGATGGGCTTCAATAAATACACTCAGTTGCAAAATGCAGCCTCTGCTTATCTCGACGAGAAAAAGGCGGAACGCTTGGAGAACGAGAACCTGCGTGCCGAATACCTGAAACTGACCAAGCAGAAGGTGGAGATGGAAAGGGATGTGGCAAGTCTCAACGATGCTTACAACGATGCATTGAACTATGCCAACGACCACAAACAGCAATATGAGCAACTGAAAGAAGGTAGAAACTCTGACGAGGTGATACGTGACAAGATGCGCCAGATAGAGGAGAGCATCAACTGTTACTATCAGAAGGAGAAGGAATACAGACAGGATGCCGAGGCTATCTCGAAGGACTTGGAACTGAGAGTCTTCCTGCCGAAAGTAGCCAACATCATCAGTACGGAAGTGGAACTCATTCTGAATGAGAAGGAGCAGGTAGCTTCGGCAAGGGGAAACATCTTGAACGACCAACAGATAGAAAAGGTGACGCAAGAAGTGGTGGAACTATTGAAAGCAAAGTATTCACAACTTGCCGAGGTGTCTATCTCGGAGATTATAGCTGAAATCAAAAAGGCACAAGATGCGAGCGAAGACTACAACGACAAGTTTAGCTATCTGAGCGACAAGGATGTCAGCGTGCTGAAGAATCTCGTGCAGCAATCCTATTCAAATCCTTATATAGCCCTGGATGAGCGACGTGAGAATTTGGATCTTGAACTGGTGGACATGCCAAAGAAAAAAGAGCAACTCGAAGAGTATAAGCGAGCCTTGACAGGAAGCGACTATAGCATCATTGAACTCTATGAGGCCAACGACCGAAGAATAGAGGAAATAAAAGCCAAGATAGCAGAGAAGAAAGCAAGCATCAAGGAATTGGAGAAGAAAATCTTCACTTACGATTATGATATGCCGCAAGTGCCAGATCCACAGTATGACATGCTTTGCAAGTTGCCTGGTTTCTTCAAGACCCTGTCGAGAAAATTGCTGCAAGCCAAGAAGGCGAGCATTGAACGCATGATGAAGGAGCAGTTGAACATCAACTTGGTGATTTATGCTGGCTATATCGGTAGGGTAGAATTGTCAGCCGATGATTCCGAGGAAATATCCTTCAAGATATTCCACAAGAATGGCAACGAGATTTATCTGAGCCAGTTGAATGCCGGTGCCAAGCAGACGGTGATGCAAGTACTTTTGAAAGTGCTGTATGAGTTGGGTGACTACGACCCGCCTGTGATGATAGACACCGTGATGGGTGTACTCGACAAGGAGAGCCGAGAGGTAATCATCAATCGATACTTCCCAGACCTGGCTCATCAAACTATTTTGCTCAGTACGGATACGGAGATCACTACCGAGACGGATTTCAAGAAAATCGTGGCATACGTGGCAAGGACCTATACCTTGCATAGAGACCAGGAACAACAGTGTACCACGGTAAGTGAGGATTACTTTGGATTACAAATTTACGATTTCTAGAAGAAATGAATGTACAAGATATAAAACTTGAGGGAATGAGAATTCTGGAGGGAACTCATGATTTGCTTGAAGAAGTGAAATATGCTATCGAGCAGAAACTAAACCTTTCGGATTACTCAGATATGGTTCGCCCTGTAGTACTGAACTTTACTACGGTTATGCGAATCTGCCTCCTCGTTGGATTGAGCGATAAGACGCCAAGGAGCAAGGCAAAGGTAGAGGAACTTCAAACCTCAGCTGGTATGCAGCCATTGGGTGGTTCGTTCTTTACCAAGTCGAACATAAAGGAAGTTTTCGTGGCTCTTATTAAAATGCGTTATTGCGACATTGATGCCGACTGGCAGAACTCAACGTTTCTGAGTAAGGTGCTCTTTAGCGAGATGATGAGAGGCAAGAACATCTTGATGGAAGAAGGTGGCATAGATGAGTGGTTGCACTACAGTCCGTTGCGAGGTGGCAAGTCGTTGATGGATATTCCTGAGCTGAATCTCTATGTCGGACAATACGAGAATGGCATGGATGCTGCCCTCGATATTAATAGCACAGCCATCGCCAATACGCAGATATTGGTGGCAGGAACTACTGGCTCAGGAAAGTCAAATTTGCTGGCTGTCCTTATCAACCAAATCAGAATGGCATCGGCTGATACCTACTATCCTGTCAACTTTCTCTTGTTCGATTACAAGGGGGAGTTCTCTGATCCAGCCCATGCCGATTGGCTGTCGAAGTTTGAGACCGATTCCTCTGCCATCTTGAATCCGATGGAGAAACCTTTGCCGTTTACTCCGTTCAAGGACTTTACTGGCAGACCTGTCAATGAAATCCACCTGTATTCCACGACCTTGGCAAATGCCATCTGTGCTATATCTTCCGCTAAGATTGGTGCTTTGATGGATAACAGACTGAGCGAAGCTATCATCAAAGCCTACAAGGCGAAGAACCAGAAACCAATCACCTTTCAGGAAGTTTTTGACCATTATACGATGTTGATGCCCGAGAAGAAACAGGGTGACATGGATAGTGTAAAATCAGTTTTGAACCAGTTGATTCTTAATAATATTTTTGCTGAGGAAGATAAGGTGGATTTGGTGAAAGGTTGCTATATTATCGACTTGGGAAAGTTTGACAAGGAAGGTATCATGGCAAAGGCTATCGTATATTTCGTGACATCGAAGTTGAACAATATCTATGAGCAATTGCCTCCACAGGCAAAGAATGAGGATAGGGTGGAGCTGCGCCATTTCACCATCATCGATGAGGCTCACTATATGCTTGGTTTCGAGAACAAGCCTTTGCAGAACTTGATAGCTGTGGGTAGAAACAAGGGCATGAGCATCATCCTTGCTACACAGAATATGGATTCGTTTAAGAAAGCCTCTTTTGATTTCTATGCCAATGCCCAATATCCACTCATTATGAAGCAACAGCAACAGAATGATGGAGTGTTGAAAGATTTGTTTGGTGTGAGTGGTATGGCTCTGCAGGAGCTGAAGCAAGCTATTGCTGGTTTGCAGAAGGGTGAACTGATAACCAAGGATACTCAGGCTATGACCCTCGGCATCGGCAAACATTGGAAGAAAATTAAGGTTACTCATCTTATTTGATAATGGATAAAGATATAGACTATTATCTGGGTGCTTTTGAAAAGATGAAAAGGGCGCTTATGCGGGGCGTAAAAGCTCCGCATAAGCCCCTTTTACTCTTGGCTATTTTAAATCTTTGTCAGCGAGGTACCATAAAAGATAATCATATCGTTCTTTCAAGTGTAAAGTCTTTGCGTGATGTTTTTGCTTATGCAGAAATAGACCAGGAATTATATGATTTAATGTTTAATAGAGAGTCTGCTGTGATACTGGAGTGTAAGTTTCAGAAACTCGTATAAACTAATCCCGAAGTATTTATGAATGCTTGCTAGGAGTAAAAATATTATACGAAGCTTTTGCCCTTGCAGGGCGCAATGCTGATTGCGAGTGTACCCAGGGTGCTGCCCTGGGCTAAGAGCTTTTGGGCCTTCAGCCCGTTCTTGAACCACCTGCAATGTCCTATTTTATGTTAGATCTTTCGAGTATTGTGCGCATAGCCCGATAGCGAGGATCTTTTTTGATGTCTCGCTTGGGACTAATATCATATTTGCGCTCAGTTTCGTCTGCCATTTCTTGGAAACGACGAGCCGCCTCACCATAGAGTGTTGGTATTGCTTTTATTGGATAAGCCATAATCCTTCTGCCTTTAATTCTTCTATAAATTCTTCAAAATCTGTAGCCTTGCCTGTCCTTTCGTATTCCGCTTCAATGGCTTCAATCCTAGCCACGGCTTCTTCTTCATTAGCCGGATGCCAGCCAATTGGATATCTTTTCTCCTTCATAAGCTTTTTCCTTTATAGTTTTCTTTTGAATTGTCTGATCAGATATCTAGGGCTTCTTCTCATATCCCATAAATCTACGAAAATGACGAGGTCGTTGGCTTCGTCGTAGCGATAGATAATCTTCCAATTCTCCTTGATAATCGCACTATGGTAAGGGCGGTGGAATCGCTTAAGCAATGGCTCTCTGGGTGAAGAAAGAGGATGAAACATCAGGCGATGCTTGATGTCTTTATACTCATTATGGAATCGCTTTACTGTGGTCTTACCGAATTCTACTAATCCATAGTCGATAACAGTCTTTAATTCCTTTTTGAAATAAAGTGTTAATCTTATGCTAGCCATGGATATTGTGCAATTAGTTCTTTTTCAAATTCTTCTGCATCAATATATTGCCCATTCTCATATTCCGCCTCAATAGCTTCAATCCTAGCCATGGCTTCTTCTTCATTAGCCGGATGCCAGCCAACAGGAATCTTGTTCCAGTCAATATCTTCTTCTGCACATTCATCCTCGGGAAGTGCTATGGCGGCATTTCCGTGATAGGCTGGTGCAGGCTCTGCTGCGAAAGCTGCATCTTTCTGCTCTTCTGGCAATGTATATCTTTTCTCTTTCATAAGCTTGCGTATTTTATCTGCTGCAAAAATACAATTATAATCTGAATCATGCAAGAAAAATGGGAGAAATGTTTTATAAAGTATCTTATAATCAAGGTTTTTGCTCTTTATAGGGCTTGGGGTGTTTCTAAAAATAAAAGTCACAATACCCGGCAGATGGTGCTGAGTATTGTGACTTTGCTTTTTGTTATATGTGTTTATTCGAAAATAATCACTAAATCTTAGTGGTGTTTCAAATCACACGCAGCCTGCTCATAGTCGATGAGATGATCGATGGTAGGGTGGTCGCCACAGATTTCGCAGGATGCACGCTTCTTTACCTTGATGGTGCGGAAGTTCATCGTCTTGGCGTCGAAGGTGAGCAATCGGTCTGTAAGCAGATCGCCTACACCGAGGAAGTACTTCAAAGCCTCTGCTGCCTGAATGGTTCCGAGCATACCGGCGATGGCTCCCAAAACGCCTGCCTGGCTACTGGTAGGAACAGCGCCTGCTGGAGGTGGTTCCTTGAAAAAACAGCGGTAACATGCTGTGCCTGGGAGATGGGTAAAGGTCTGCCCCTGGAATCTTAGGATGCCGCCATGCGAGAATGCCTTGCCCAGTCGCACGCAGGCATCATTGATGAGGAACTTCACCGGGAAGTTGTCGGTGCAATCGATGATGAAATCCCATGGCTTGATGATTTCCTCGGCATTGTCTGAGGCGAGGAAAGTATGATATGTTGTCACCTCTACATCCGGATTGATGGCAATCATCTTCTCCTTGGCGCTTTCCACCTTAGGAGTATTCAAGTCTTTGGTCTGATGGATAACCTGGCGTTGCAGGTTACTGAGGTCAACCACATCGGCATCCACGATACCGATATGTCCCACGCCAGCCGCAGCGAGGTAGAGGGCAACTGGGGAACCCAATCCTCCGGCACCAATGATGAGCACCTTGGCATTGAGGAGCTTTTCCTGCCCCTCGAGGCCTACATCCTGAAGGAGGATGTGGCGGCTGTATCTTTCTATCTGTTCTTCTGTTAAATCTATCATTTTATAGTACTTTATGTCTTTTTTCTTTAGTAAAAAATTACTTTGTATAGCAGTTTATGCTCATACAGCAGTATAGAAAAAGGTCGCAAACAATTAACAGCTTGCGACCTTTGATATTCTTTATATGAATTTCTGAATTATAAATTCCCGAATCTGGAAGTATAATTCTCTAATTCTTGATTTACTCGATAACTACGAGTGCATCCTCTTCGAGCACAGCCTGACCAGGCTTAACGCAGATAGCAGTAACCTTACCATCCTTCTCAGCCTCGATGTTGTTCTGCATCTTCATAGCCTCGAGAACGACAACAGTATCACCTGCCTTTACCTCCTGACCAACAGCTACCTCGATGCTGGTGATAGTACCAGGGAGAGGAGCCTTTACAGCATTGGCTGTATTTACGTTGGCAGCTGGAGTAGCCTCAGCATCATCAGATGCAGCAGCTGGCTGACCAAGCACAACCTTCTTCTTCTCTGGCTCAGCCTCCTGTTCCATCTCAACCTTGTAAGCTTCGCCATTCACGTTCACGCTTGCGATGTTACCCTCAACAGCGTCAATCTGAACCTTGTATTCTTTTCCGTCAATTGTATATTTAAACTCTTTCATTTCTATTACATTATGGTTTAGCTGTTAAACTCAAGAACTTGGCGTTCCACATCGTCTGACGTGGCTTGATAGTGATGATGCCAGGCTCCTTGTCGTGTACGTTATTGCCCTGGTACTCATAGAGTGCCATGGCAATCGCAGCATAAATATTCTTATCCATTCGTTTTTACTTTAATTTTGAGTGTTGATTGTTGAGTGTTGAATTAGGCTTGCGCCCTTCTGTTATGTTGAGTCTGTATATAACTCAACATTCTACACTCAACATTCAACATTTCTATATTACATTGGCATACAGCCATGCTTCTTAGCTGGCAAGCTCTGACGCTTGGTAGCGAGCTGAGCCAAACCACGGCAGATGCGGAAACGGGTGTTACGTGGCTCGATGACATCATCGATGTAACCATACTGAGCTGCCTGATATGGATTAGCAAACTTGTCAGTATACTCCTGCTCCTTCTCAGCCAGGAATGCCTTTACATCCTCGCCAGCTTCCTTCTTAGCCTTAGCTTCCTTACCACAGAGAACGGCAACGGCACCGCTGGCACCCATTACGGCAATCTCTGAAGATGGCCAAGCGAAGTTCAAGTCAGCACGCAACTGCTTGCAACCCATCACGATGTGGCTACCACCATAGCTCTTACGCAATGTGATAGTGATCTTTGGCACGGTAGCCTCGCCGTAAGCGTAGAGCAACTGTGCACCGTGGAGGATGACAGCGTTGTACTCCTGACCTGTACCTGGCAAGAATCCTGGTACGTCTACGAGAGATACGATAGGAATATTGAAGGCATCGCAGAAACGAACGAAGCGGGCTGCCTTGCGGCTAGCGTTTACATCGAGTACACCTGCGTAAGCTGCTGGCTGGTTGGCTACGATACCAACGCTCTGACCATTGAAGCGGGCGAAACCTGTAATGATGTTCTTGGCGAACTTAGGCTGAACCTCGAAGAACTCTCCGTTATCGGTTACAGCACCAATCACCTTATACATATCGTATGCCTGGTTAGGATCGTCTGGGATAATCTCGTTCAGAGTATCGTCCATGCGGTCGATAGGGTCTGTGCACTCTACGCGTGGAGCCTCTTCTGTATTGTTGCTAGGGATGTAAGAGAGCAGGCTCTTGATCATCTCGATAGCCTCTTCCTCAGTCTTAGCAGCGAAGTGGGTTACACCACTCTTGGTTGCGTGAACAGATGCACCACCGAGGTGCTCTGCATCGATGTCCTCACCAGTTACGGTCTTGACAACCTTAGGACCAGTCAGGAACATGTAAGAAGTCTGCTCCTTCATGATGATGAAGTCGGTCAAACCTGGAGAGTAAACGGCACCACCGGCGCAAGGGCCCATGATAGCAGAAATCTGTGGGATGACACCAGAAGCGAGGATATTGCGCTCGAAAATCTCACCATAACCAGCGAGGGCGCAGATACCTTCCTGAATGCGGGCACCACCTGAGTCGTTCATGCAGATAACAGGTGCACCCATAGTCATAGCCATATCCATTACCTTGCAGATCTTCTGTGCCATAGTCTCAGAGAGTGAACCACCATTTACGGTGAAGTCCTGAGCATATACGTAAACCAGACGGCCGGCTATAGTAGCGCTACCAGCTACAACACCATCACCGAGGTACTGCTTCTTCTCCATGCCAAAGTTAGTGCAACGATGCAACTTGAACATATCATACTCCTCGAAACTGCCGGCATCTACCAACATTTCGATACGCTCACGAGCGGTATATTTGCCACGTGCATGCTGCTTCTCGATGGCCTTCTCGCCACCGCCAAGACGAGCCTGTTCGCGCTTAGCGATCAGCTCCTTAATCTTTTCTACTTGTTTGCTCATAATTGATTATTATGTATTATTTCTTTATTCTTTATAGAATGTTTTCCTGAATCCATGGGATGAGCGGACGAACCGTCATCGCATAATTCGGGCGCAAAGATACGAAAAAAACCGCAGATAGCGAACTATCTACGGTTAAATATTTAGAATAATGTGAAAAATCACTATTATTTGGTCCTAAAATTCCAAAAGAATGCGGGCATTGAGCTGTCTGCCGGTAAGATAATTAGGTACGGCGTATTGCTGGCTGGTTACATCTGTCACCCAGTAATAGCTGTTTACGTTGTCTATGCCGAGGAGGTTGAGACAATCTACCCCCAGCATCACATTCTTCAGGAAGGTCTTCTTCTCCCGGCGGCTGTTGTCGAGCAGCTGATAACTCATACCGATATCTGCACGGCGATAGGCGGTGGCACGGAAACTGTTGGTCTCCAGCTCTTTGTGGGGTGCTGCAAAAGGAAGACCATCGGCAAAGGCGAGTTTCAAAGACATGCGCCATTTCTTGCTGCCCGGGAAATAATCGGTGAAGAAGAGGTTTACGGCATAACGCTGGTCGGTAGGCAAAGGGATGCTCTTGCCACCCAGTTTCATCTTGGTATCCATGAGCGAAAGACTGAGCCAGGAATCTGTACCCGGAACAAATTCTCCGTAGAGTTTGAAGTCGAGTCCTGCCGCATGACCGCTGCATTCGTTCTGTCCGTAATAAACTACCTTCACGTTACTTACAGAATAAGGAACCAGATTGCTCAAAGCCTTGTAATAGGCTTCGGCAGAGAATTTATAGCGTTGGTCTCCTAGCTTGAACCTATAGTCGTAGCCGGCGATGAAGTGGATACTTCGCTGACTCTTGATTTTCTCGTTCAGCGATGCGATGGTTATGCCATTCACCGTAGATGTATCTCTCAATTCCTTGAAGAATGGAGCCTGATAATACAGACCTGCCGCAAAACGGAGTGTTGTATTCTCGTGGTTGGCTGGTATGATGGCGAGCGACAGACGAGGACTCACGATGGTTTCTCTGTTGAAATTCCAATGACTCATTCTGATACCATAGTTCAGGGTGTAATGTGTCTGTCCCTTACCGGTACTGTCGGCTGTTCCTCCCGAAAAACGGTAGGTGTCCTGGATGTAAGCTTCCATTCGGTTGGCATTCAGTTCGTTGCGAGCCTTCAGTGAATAAACCATATAGAGGTCTTTGCCATTGTGAGGAATACTGTATCCTGCGGAATCGCGCATCTCATATTCTACTGAATTCTCCTCGATATGTTCCCGCTTCAGACTTACTGCCGCCTCCATCTGATGTTTCTTCACCTTGTGCTTGAGCATCAGTTTGGCACTCATCACGCGGGCTGTGAGATAGTTTCGGGCATGTTCGAAATAGGTACCTACACCCAGGTTTTCTGAGGTTTCGGTCTCATCGAGCCAATATTGACCCTGAATGTCATATTTCTCCTGTTCTTTGGTGTAGAAAGCGCTGCCCAGAAGCGAGAGACTTGTGTTGGCGGTAAACTGGCGGGTAATGCCGAGTGTACCGAAGTAGGTGAGAAAACGGTCTTTTTCCTGACCGTCAAAATATACTCTGAAGCTCTTTACGTTTTCCATTGTTCCGAACTTCGTTTCTCGGTCTTCCGGTTCGAAGTTGTAGTGATTATCAGAGATGTAGCCTATGAAGTCAAGCTTCCAGCGTTTGTTGGGCTGGTAACTCAGATAGGTCTGATAGTCCAGATAGTTTGGCTTGTATTCGCCTTTGGTTTCCATCGAACCGAGCAGGTAAGAGGTAGTTTTGTAGCGCACGCTGTTGAGCCATGAAAGTTTCTGGGTTCCCAGCCCGATGTATGCGTCAGCACCCAGCAGGCTGGCAGCCAGGCTGCCTTCAACCACCGGCTTCTTGCTTTTTGCTTTCAGGGTTTTGTAGGTGATGTCGAGAGCCGAACTCATCTTGTCTCCGTATTTGGCAGCATATCCTCCGGTTGAGAAACCGATTTTATCTACCATATAAGGGTTGATGACGGAGAGGCCTTCCTGCTGTCCGCTGCGAACCAGGAATGGGCGGAAAACTTCTACGTTGTTGATGTATACGGAGTTCTCATCGAAGGCACCGCCACGCACATTGTATTGCGAAGAGAGTTCGTTGTGGGTACTCACGCCAGCCTGTTGCTGAACCAGACTTTCCACCCCATTTCCGTTGGCAGATGGCGTCATCTTCATGTCCTTAGTCTTCAGCTCCTGTATCTGGTCCGACTGTATTTTTTCTCCCTTGATATTCACCTCATCGAGGGTGGTGGATGCTTCGCGAAGTACCACCTGCAGGGTTTGTTTTCCTCGCGGTCTTCTCAGCACTTTTGTTTTTGTCTTGAAACCGATATATGAGAATTTGACTACCACGCTGTCTGCAGAATGCAGTTTGAGGCTATAGTCTCCCTTGAGCGAAGTAACGGCAGTCTTTCCCTGGCTAGCCACCGAAACGATGGCAAACTCCAGTGGCTGGTTGTTCTCGTCTACCACTTTGCCGTGTAGGGTAAACTCCTGCGCCATCATCTTTATGGTTGCGATGAGGCATATTGTGAGTATCAATAATCTATTTTTCATACTTTTATTAACGAGAAAAACTAAAAAATATTGTAGATGGTTGCAAGTTTTGATGAATGTCACTGGTTGTAATGCATTTGCGTCAGCCCGATTTGGCAGTCATGACGAGACCATATCTGCATCAACCTTTATGATTGATGCTGCAAAGATACATTCTTTTCTGTTTCATAGCTATGCGATTTGTGACAATTGTGTGGATTCGGGAAATAAAGTTGGCGAAAATTATATTTTTATGCCTTATCTTGAAATTCGAAGAAATATTTCCGAAGAATAGAAAATTATCTCCGAAGGATGAAATAATATCTCCGATAAATAGGAAAATATCTCCGAAGGATAAAATGATATTTCCGAAAGAGAATAGTCTCTTGATTATGTATCCCGGCACAGATTGCTTCAGATGATTTTCTGTTGCATGCAGAACAGAATTTTGGATGTGATTTTTGGGAGGTGAAGGTGAAGGGTGTATTTTTAATCTTTATATTATATTCTTTATTTTAGGGTTTTTCCGATTTTTGACCCTAGGGTCTTTTTTTCGGTTTTTACCCTAACCCTTCACGCGTATATATAAAAAGGAGTTTTCAAACCTTCACCCTTCACCTTTTTGGCGATTCTTTTGATGATCAGAGAGTTACGGGTGAAGGGTGGTGAAGGCACTTTCTTGTTTTACATTAAACACTTTTTTACATTTGGGCATTTTAAGGAGAGTTTGGTTGGGAACGGAGAAATATGAACTTGCTTAGGAAAAGAGAAAGGGGAGCATAAAAAAGCCCGATAAAAAAGAGACTTTTATCGGGCTGGAATTGTTATGATTATTTACTTGTTGAATGCATAGAATAAACCATCATTCATAGCCATGCGAACCTGGTATAAACCATTGGCATCTGCTGGGACGTTGATCTTCTCGCCACTTGGCAAGCAAGCCTGGATGCTGCCATCCTCGTTGAAGCTGAAAAGCTCACGGATATCGCCATCCTTGCTGTATGACCAACTCTTGTGCTTCTTGTCGAACACAAAGTATGATTTCTCACCATCTGGGTCGGTAATCTCGTAGCCATTCTTCAATGTCTTGATGGCATACATGCGACCATCCTTACCCATTACGTCCTTAGTAGTTCCTACCTGGCCAATCACCTTGTTGCCTGTCCAGAACTCGATAGAGTTGAGAACGAGAAGGTCTGCAAAAGAACATACTGCGTAAGCTGGAGAGATAAGCACGAAGATAATCTCGTTTACAAACTTGTTGTCTGTTGCTCTCTTGTTCCAGTCAAGTACGGAATTTGTCAGGCCAAATGAGCCGATGCAAGAACTGAATGTCAAGGCGCCCAACAGGACTGCGATGACAGGTTTAGTTAAATTTTTCTTCATAGTCATAAATTAATTTATATGTTGAGAATCTTTTACTTCGCAGACTCAAACTCGCGCAAGAAACGAGTATCGTTCTCAGAGAAGAGACGAAGGTCGCTCACGCGATATTTCAAGTTGGTGATACGCTCAACACCCATACCGAAGGCATAACCCGTATAGACATTGCTGTCGATACCACAAGCCTCAAGATCATGAGGGTCAACCATACCGCAACCTAAAATCTCAACCCATCCGGTATGCTTGCAGAAGTTGCAACCCTTACCGCCACAGATGTTGCAGGAGATATCCATCTCGGCACTAGGTTCTGTGAATGGGAAGTAGCTAGGACGGAGACGAATCTTGGTATCTGCACCAAACATCTCACGGGCAAAGGTAAGGAGCACCTGCTTGAGGTCGGTGAAACTTACGTTCTTATCTACATAGAGACCTTCTACCTGATGGAAGAAACAGTGAGCGCGGGCGCTGATAGCCTCGTTACGGTAAACGCGGCCTGGGCAGAGTACACGGATAGGTGGCTCATGGGTTTCCATATAGTGAGCCTCGTCGTTAGATGTATGGCTGCGGAGGAGCACATTCTTGGTAACGTCGTCAGAGTTGGTCTTCTCTATAAAGAAGGTGTCCTGCATGTCGCGGGCTGGGTGGTCGGCAGCAAAGTTGAGCATCGTAAATACGTGCTTGTCGTCATCTACCTCAGGACCCTGGAAAAGGGTAAAGCCCATGCGAGCGAAAATGTCGATAATCTGATTCTTCACTACGGTCAGTGGATGGCGGGTGCCGAGTGCTACAGGGTAGGCGGTACGGGTCAAGTCGATATCATCGCTTGATGCCTCGGCTTCTTCCATCTGCTCCTTCAGTCCGTTGATCTTATCAAGGGCTGCGTTCTTCAGTTCGTTGATTTTTACACCAACCTCTTTCTTCTGGTCGGCTGGCACTGTGCGGAAGTCGGCCATGAGGGCGTTAATCTCGCCCTTCTTGCTCAGATACTTGATTCGAAGCTGCTCTACTTCTTCTGCGTTTTGGGCAGTCAAAGTGCTCACTTCTTTCAAGAGTTCGTCTATTTTTTCTAATAACATATCTATATTTTTATCTTTTTTGACTGCAAAGATAACATTTTTTGCTTAAAAGATGAAATAATTCAAAAGAAAGTTGTACTTTTGCATGGAAAATTTGAGAAATTTAATAGGTTTATGAAAAAACTCTGTTTATTAACGGTGTTGATGGCGGTGCTTACCATCGTTTGTTTCACGTCTGTGGGATGCACAGACAAGAAGCCTGCGCCTGCCATTGATTCGGCTTCATCTGATACGGTGATTGCCGACACCCAAGCGATGGACTCTACAGAACAGCTGATAGAGGAGGCTCCGATGCCAAAGGCGGCTGACGAGCTTTTTGATGATTTCGTGTTTAATTTTGCAGCTAACAGAAAGTTGCAGAAAAGTCGTATTGTCTTCCCGCTGCCGGTATATCACGGTAAGAAACTGACCAAGAAGATAGAAAAAAAACATTGGAAGATGGAGCATTTCTTCATGCGCCAGGATTATTACACGCTGATCTTTGATAATCAGAAACAGATGAAACTGATGAAGGATACTACTATCGATCATGTAGTAATAGAAAAGGTGTTCTATAGTAGAAAGACAGTTCAGCAGTTTGTGTTTAATCGCATCAATGGTCTGTGGATGATGACTAGCATCTGCTACAAGTCTATGTATCAGAATAATAATGCCAGTTTCCTGAAGTTTTACGGTCATTTTGCTACTGATACCGCTTTCCAGGCTCGCCACATCCATAATCCGGTGAAGTTTACCGGTCCTGATCCTGATGATGATTTCAGTACGATGACAGGCGATATAGAACCGGAAACATGGCCTGCATTTGCGCCTCAACTGCCTCACGGCATGATTTACAATATAATCTATGGTCAGAAATATACCGAAAGCAACCAGAAAATCTTCGTGATTCGTGGTATTGCCAATGGTATGGAAACCTCTCTTACTTTCAAAAAGATTGGAGGAAAATGGGAACTGATCAAACTGGATATGTAGCTTTTTAGTTAGTAGTAATAGTTTAACCAGATATGAAGGATATTCGTAATTATAGCCTTTTGGCTCACAATACATTCGGGATTGATGCTAAATGCAGCAGATTTCTAGAGTATGAATCGGTTGAGGAAGCCCGACAGATAGTGGGCTTGCTGACAGAGGCTGATCAGCCACTGCTCATTTTGGGCGGTGGTAGTAATCTCTTGCTGACCGGTGATTATGCAGGTACAGTACTCCATTCGGCTATTATGGGTATTGAGGTTCTAGACAACAAGACTTTGGCAGCTGCAGAGGGGGATGATGCTTTGTGCAATCCGGATTGGGTATTCCTTTCCTGTGGTAGTGGCGAGGTGTTTGATGATGTGGTAGCTTATGCCGTAGAGCATGGTTATCATGGAGCGGAGAATCTGAGTATTATTCCGGGTGAAGTAGGTGCCAGTGCGGTTCAGAATATCGGTGCCTATGGTGTGGAAGCTAAGGATATTATATATAAGGTGGAATCGGTTGAGATTGCTACGGGCAGAGTAGTGGTGTTTGATAATGCTGACTGCGAGTATAGTTACCGTCAGAGTAAATTTAAGCATGAGTGGAAGGATAAGTATCTGGTGACGCATGTGATTTACCGTTTGCAGAAGACCTTCCGTCCGGATCTGGATTATGGTAATATCCGTTCTGCGCTCGAGGCTAAGCATATTGCTGAGCCTACAGCCCAGCAGCTTCGTGATGTCATCATAGAAATTAGAGAGGCAAAATTGCCTGATCCTAAGGTGTTGGGTAATGCAGGTAGTTTCTTTATGAATCCTATTGTAGAGAAGGCTAAGTACCAAGAACTGGCAGCTCTTTATCCGGGTATGCCTCATTATACAATCGATGATTCTCATGAAAAGATTCCGGCTGGTTGGATGATTGATCAGTGTGGCTGGAAGGGAAAGAGTCTGGGACGGGCCGGTGTACATGATAAGCAGGCACTGGTGCTAGTGAATCGTGGCGGCGCTACGGGCGAGGAAATCGTAAAACTCTGTGAGACCATCCAGGAGGATGTGAAGCAGAAGTTTGGTATAGAGATTCATCCGGAGGTGAATGTGAAGTGAAGAATTCGTTTGTTTTCAGAAAAATATTTGATAATTAATGAAGGTAACTTTATTAGGTACAGGCACATCGGGCGGTGTTCCTTCGTTGGGATGTAACTGTGAAGTGTGCCGGAGTACCGATCCGCATGATAAAAGATTGCGCAGTGCGGCAATGATAGAAACGGAGAATACCCGTATTCTGATAGATGCCGGACCTGATATCCGACAGCAGTTGTTGCGTGTGCCTTTCAGGAAGATAGATGGCGTCCTGGTTACGCATATCCATTACGACCATGTTGGTGGCATAGATGATTTGCGCCCTTTCTGTATCTTTGGTGATATCAATATCTATGGCGATGAAATCGTTACTGCGGGGCTGCCTCATACGATGCCTTACTGCTTTCCGAAGAATGCCGAAAAACTCTATCCGGGAGCTCCTAAACTCAAATTGCATACCATTCATCCGCATGAGCATTATCAGATAGGGGATATTGAGTTTGTTCCTATCCGTGTGATGCACGATAAGATGCCTATTCTCGGCTATCGGTTTGGTAAGTTTGCCTATATTACTGATATGAAATCTATGGGTGATGAAGAATATGCTTATTTGGATGGTGTGGAAACACTCGTAATTAACGCACTCAGATTTGAGAAAACACATCACAGCCATCAGCTTGTATCTGATGCTATTGAGGTGTCGCGCAGGATAGGAGCAAAACATACTTATTTTATCCATGTGACTCATCAGATAGGTTTTCATGATGAGGCGAATAAAAGGCTGCCCGAAGGCTTTGAATTTGGCTTCGATGGAATGGAGATATATGTAGGAAATAGATGAACTTTTACCGAAAAAGGCTTAAAAACAGGTCGGTAAAAGTTAATTAAATTAAAATAATAGATCTTTTACTAAGAAAAATTTGCGAGTATCATAGATTATTTCTATATTTGCATGTGTGTTTTTCATAGTATTAGATTTAAGGTTAACAAGGTATTGGGGTCGCAGCGGCGACCCTTTTTTGTTTTTATCCCCTTTTGGGTGACTAAAAAATACCTTTTTCCAAGGCATCTTTCCTTTCCCCAAAACGGTATATGGTTCATCTCTTCCGAGGTTTGAATCTCCGGTAAAGTTTCCAAGCCAACAGTGCACCGTCGAATGCTCCTGCTCCCACCTGCAGCAAACTCTGCAGTCGCTTGCTAGGACTCGCATTGCGTGACAGGATTTCAGGTTTTGTGAAAAGCGAGTTCCATAAAGTCTGAATCTTGGCATCATCGGCATCAATTTCCTTGCGTATCGTCTCTTTTTTGAGTCGTATATCATTTAAGGAATTATATTCTGTGATTTCTGAATGATTTGTCATGTTGCGAAAAGGAGGTTATTTTTCCATTAAGAGGCTTGCCAGAAATCTGACCAATGGTCTCTCGATCCACTTATGGCGGAAAATTACAAATAATATTAATATAAATAGGTATACTGCAGCAACAATGCAGAATCCGAAAGTCAGACTACCTATTAAGTCTGCCAATGCAAAAGCAGCACCAAAGGATAGGTAAATGAGGGTAAGCGTAAGTAAGCCCAGAAGTACCACCGTCATGGTAATGACTGTAAGCAGGCGTACCACCTTATCCACAACATCGAGCTTCAGATATTCGCTCTGAAGCCCGATGTAATGTTTAAGCACCTCAATGAGCTGCCCGATAGTTTCTACATTTTTATCGTTAGAGAACATCATGATAGGTGATGATTAAACCTCAGGAGCTGCGTCCTTGATATCGTCAACCAGATCATCAACGTCCTTACGGCTCAACTTGATGTCGTGCTTCTTGCAGAAATCGTCTACTGCACCTGCAATCTTACTACGTGTATCCTCACCCTTCTCAGGAGCGAAAATCAAACCGAGTGCTGTACCAGCGATAGCACCGCCGAGGAAAGCACCAATGTAACCTAATGTTTTCATATGCTATAAATTTTAAACGTTAAACGATTATCTTCTTGTCATTTTCATTTGACAATGCAAATATACTAAATTCTCTTTAAAAAACAAGCCTTTTAGCCTTAATTTTTCATTAAAAATGTTTTAATAGCCTTATTTAACAAACTTTAGGCGGCATATTCTTCGTTTTTCGGGCATTTTTTTGTATTTTCGCAGAGTAAAAAACGCATAACGCGAAATTTATATTGAATGAACAACAATAATAAACAATAAAACGAATAAGAATTATGAAGAAAATTACAGTATTAAGCATGGGTATGTGCGCAGTTTTGGCGCTCGCAAGTTGTGGTACATCTAAGGAAAGTGCATACAAGAAGGCATATGAGAAGGCTCAGCAGCAGGAACAGCAGGCTGCTCAGGCTCCTGTTGCTCAGGAACCAGTTGTAGCTCCTCTCGAGACTCAGGCTCCTTCTGATGAGCAGACAGAGGTTGATAATGCAACTGTTCGTTCTGAGGATGTTTCTCTCATCTCTGGTTCTGGCTTGTCAAGCTATAGCGTAGTAGTTGGTTCTTTCTCTCTCAAGGCTAACGCTGAGGGATTGGCTAGTACATTGAAGAGCGCTGGCTACGATGCTCAGATCGCCCTGAACACAGAGCGTAACATGTATCGCGTGGTAGCTTCTACATTTACTGATAAGGCTGCTGCTGTCAAGAGCCGCAATCAGCTTCGCGCTGGTAAGTATCCTGATGCTTGGTTACTCCTTAAGAAGTAATCTGATATTATATAAGGATAAGATATCCGTAGATTAATGCGAATTTTATCTATAGATTACGGTAAAAAACGTACCGGACTGGCTGTGACCGACCCATTGCAGATTATTGCCAATGGGTTGGCCACAGTTTCTACACATGAACTTTTCACTTATATCGAAACTTATATTCAGAAAGAACAGGTGGAGCGCATTGTTATCGGAAAACCGATGCAACCTAACGGGCAGCCAAGTGAAAACCTGGCAAGAGTAGAAAACTTCTACAACCGTTGGCGAAAGGCTCATCCTGAAATTCCAATTGAATATTATGACGAGAGATTTACATCAGTCCTGGCACATAGAGCCATGATTGATGGAGGTGTAAAGAAGAAAGTGAGAAAAGAAAATAAAGGATTGGTAGACGAGATAAGTGCTACCATCATATTACAGGATTATTTGCAATCAAGAAGATAATGATTTTACCGATTTATATTTATGGTCAGCCAGTGCTGAGAAAAGTGGCTGAAGATATTACACCTGATTATCCAGATCTCAAGGTGTTGATTAATAATATGTATGAAACCCTTGATTCCAGTAACGGCATCGGACTGGCAGCACCTCAGATTGGCTTGCCTATCCGCCTCGTTGTTATCGACCTGGATGTGCTCAGCGAGGATTACCCTGAGTATAAAGGATTCCGTCATGCTTTCATCAATGCCCATATCCTAGAGCGCGATGAGGAAAATACCGACTCTTCTGAAGAGGGATGTCTTTCTATTCCTGGTATCAATGAGAAGGTGGTTCGTCCTACACGCATCCATGTAAAGTATATGGATGAGGATTTTAATGAACATGATGAGTGGATAGGGGGATATCTGGCTCGCGTGATGCAGCATGAATTCGACCATTTGGAGGGTACGATGTTTGTTGACCGTGTGTCTCCTCTTCGTAAGAACATGATAGCAGGAAAACTCAAGAGTATCATCAAGGGCAATTTCCGTGCTGCCTATCGTACTAAGATACGTCGATAGTTCTTCCGAAAATATAGTAAGCTTCATGGTAATCGTGACGATTGGGCTTACTATATTTTTTTATTCTACATTCAATAGGTTTTATTTCAGAGAGTTACGAACAGATGAAGAAGATTCTCTTAGTTCTTTTTATGGTAATGGGCGCCATGTCGACTTCTGCCCAATATCGTGTAGACCGACTTGTTACGGCCGGTCGGAGTGCATTGTATTATGAGGATTTCGTCCTTTCAATCAAGTATTTTAATCTGGCTATCGGTGCCAAGCCTTATCTGTATGAGCCTTGGTATTACCGCAGTGTGGCAAAATTTAATCTGGATGACTTTACGGGTGCCGAAAGTGATGCCAGCGAGGCGTTGCATCTCAATCCCTATATCAATGATATTTATGACTTGAGAGCCATCTGTCGCATCAGACAAAACAGGTTTGATGATGCGATAGCTGACTATAATGAGGCTATCAGACTGGAACCGCGCAACCGAAATTACTGGTTCAACCGTGCTATCTGCCAGATGGAAAACAAAAAGTATGAGGCGGCGCAGCAGGAACTGGATACCATCGTGGGTAAATGGAAAGACTGGTCGAATGCTTATTCGCTCAAGGCTGAAGTGTATCTGCATCAGAAAGATACCGTGCAGGCTGAGAAATGGCTAGACAAGAGTTTGCAGCTCAATCCGTATGATGGGGATGCCTGGACTACGCGTGCCTATATGGCGCTGGCTAGAAAGGAATGGAAAACGGCTGATGAGGCGCTGACCAAGAGTCTGCATTTCAAACCTAACAATGTGAACAGTTACATCAACCGTGCTTTGGCGCGTATCAATCTGAATAACCTCAGGGGGGCGATGAGCGATTATGACAATGCCCTTGAGCTGGATCCGAACAATTTCCTGGCTCATTATAATAGAGGACTGATGCGTGTACAGTTGGGTGATGATAACCGTGCTATCACCGATTTCGACTTCATTATCAAGATGGAACCCCAGAACTTCATGGCTATCTTCAACCGAGCTCTATTGCATGACAAGACCGGTAATCTGAGAGCAGCCATCAAGGATTATACTATGGTTATCAACCAGTTTCCTAACTTCTGGACCGGTTTGTCTAACCGTGCCAGCTGTTACCGACGCCTGGGTATGACAGCCAAGGCAGAGATGGATGAATTCCGTATCTTCAAGGCGCAGATGAACAAGCATATCGGAATCCAGCCGAGATGGAGCGCAAAGACCAAGAAGGAGATGCGTAAGCGTTCTGAGGTTGACCCGAATAAGTTTGCTTCGCTGGTAGTGGATGACGAACCGAAGTATGAACACAACTATAAGAGTGAGTATCGTGGTAAGGTTCAGAACCGTCAGGTAGAAACCGCCTTCCTGCCGATGTATCAGCTCTCTTATTTCCCAAACAATCAGAATGTAAATGGAGTTCAGGCTTATGACAAGGAGGTTGATGCGCTCAATCAGCATACCAAGGCAGACAAGGTTTATATCGTTTGCAGTAAGGAGCAGCTCGATGAGAATGGTTCTATGAAGATATTCTCGATGATTGATAAACTTTCGGCAGAGTTGAGTGTGGCGAGCGATAATGAAACCAGAAAACGTCTCCTGATGCGCAGGGCCATCGCTCATAGTGTACTTCGTGATTTTGAGGCTGCCATCAGTGATTTCACCTATTATATCTCGCTCGATGACAAGAACTCTTTGGCTTACTGGCAGCGTGCTGTCTGCCAGGCAGAGATGGATGAATTTAACAAGGCTGAAGGCAAGGGTGTTCTGAACATCCATTCTGCCGAGGCTGATTTCAGTGATGCCATCCGCCAGAACAGCAACAATGCTTACATCTATTATAATAGAGGTAATCTTCATGCAGGCAGAAACGAACTTTCAAAGGCAATAGATGATTATACCATTGCCTTGAGAATTGATAATCGCCTTGCAGAGGCTTATTATAATAGAGGTATAGCACGAGCCAAGAGTGGCAATAAGCAGACTGCCATCCAGGATCTTTCAAAGGCAGGAGAACTTGGTTTGTATGATGCTTATTCTGTGATCAAACGCTTGAATAAGTCGAAATAAAAAAATCCCGCAGAGAAAATCTGCGGGATTTTTTTTTCTGTATTTCTGTATTCCGGTTTTATATTCTCGTTACCTGCTTAACGCCCTTCACGGCGCTCAGTTTCTTGATGAGTGCATCAGTTTTGCCGGCATCATCAATCATTACGGTAACATTGCCAGAGAAGAGACCATCCTTGGAAGAGATGTTGATGCCTCGCATGATGAGTTTGTCTTCCTTGGAAATGATGTTGGTGATGTTGCTCACGATACCGATATCGTCGTTTCCGATGATGCGGAGCGTGATGGCATACTTGGATGTTCCCTTGCCGCTCCATTTAGCCTTCACGATGCGGTAACCGAAACGGCGGCGCAGTTCCTTGGCGTTAGGACAATCCATGCGATGTACCTTGATACCCTTGCTGATGGTAACGAATCCGAAGATAGGGTCGCCGTAGATAGGGTGGCAGCAATGAGCCAGTTCGAAATCGATGCCCTTGAGGTGCTCATCGATAACCAGCACATCGTCGCTCTGCTTCATCAGTTCCTCGGTAGGATTCTCAAACTCAAAATTCTCTGCACTTTCTGCAGGCTTGTTGGTATTGGCGAGGTTCAGGTCGTGGTCGCGTTCCTCTATGTATCTCTCGATGATGCTGTTCACGTCGATTTTCTCCTCGGCTACATCCTTATAGAAGTCTGAGTTCTCCTTATATCCCATTTTCTTGATGATGCGCGCCATGATGCTCTCATCAATTTCCAGTTTCCTGTTCTTGAATCGGCGCTCCAGAAGTTCCTTGGCATAGAGGCCGTCCTTCTTCTGGGTTTCCTTCAGCGCTAGACGAATCTTGGCTTTAGCCTTGGATGTCTGCACGATGTTGAGCCATTCTCGGCGTGGCTTCTGGTTGCTCTGTGTGAGGATTTCTACCTGATCTCCCGAATGGAGTTCCTGTCGGAAGGTGACGGCTCTTCCGTTAATCTTTCCGCCCACACAGGTATTGCCGATGCGGGAGTGGATATAGTAGGCAAAGTCGAGTACCGTAGCTCCCTTCTGGAAGTTCAGCAGGTCGCCCTTTGGAGTGAACACGTATACTTCGTCTTCCTTCAGGTCGGTGGTAAACTGGTCCATCAGCTGTAGGTCGTCATTGTTTTCCAGGGCAGCACGGATATTGGCAAGCCATTCGTCAATACCGCCTTCTCCCTGCTTGATACCCTTGTAGCGCCAGTGGGCAGCAAGTCCGTGCTCTGCAATATCGTCCATGCGCTCGGTTCTGATCTGTACCTCTACCCATTTGTTTTCAGGACCCAATACAGTGGTATGCAGACTTTCATAACCGTTGCTCTTAGGCACGCTGAGCCAGTCGCGCATACGCTTTGGGTTTGGCTGATACATGTCGGTGATGAGGGCAAAGGTCTGCCAGCACTGCATATACTCTTTCTCTCTTGGCGCATCGAGGATAATACGGATGGCAAAGAGATCGTATACACCCTCGAAGGCGCACTTCTGCTTCTTCATCTTCTGCCAGATAGAGTGGATACTCTTGGTGCGGCCCTTCATGTGATATTTCAGACCGGCAGCATCGAGCTTCTCCTGGATTGGCTGGATGAAGCGGGCGATATAGGCATCGCGCGAAGCCTTGGTGGCGTTCAGTTTGTCCTTTATCATATAGTAGGCATCGTGCTCGAGATACTTCAGACTGAGGTCTTCCAGTTCGCTCTTCAGCTTGTAGAGTCCCAGTTTGTGGGCGAGTGGGGCATAGAGGTAGCTTGCCTCTTCGCTTACTTCATGCTTTGCCTCTTTCTGTTCGGTATCACGAATCTGTCGCATCACGTTCACGCGGTCGGCAATCATGATGAGGATGACGCGCATATCCTCAGAGAATGAGATAAGCAGATTTCTGAAGTTCTCGCTCTCGATGATAGGGTTGCGCTTGTATAAATCGTGGATGCGAAGCAGACCACTGATAATGTGGGCTACGCTATCTCCGTATTTCTTCTGTATCTCTTCGATGGTCTGATAACCATCGATGACGCTGGTCTGCATCAGGATGGCGATGATGCCATCTCGTTTCAGACCTATCTCGTTTACTGCGATTTCTGCGGTTTGCAGGGCAGCGAGTATTGGATTCATTCCGAAGACATTGCGCTTAATCTGATGGTTGATGAAGGCATGCTGTATGTCTTCACGCAGATGCTGCTCGTCGCCTGGCTTGAATGTATCGCCTACGGCGGTTCTCAGGCGCTCCAGGATTTGGAGTGTCTGTTCCTTTTCTTCGGATGTGAATTTAAAAGGTGTTTCGTTCATTGTCGTTCCCTCCTGCTGATGATATATTTATTGAGTTGTTATAACTCGTCTATCCACTTTCTGCCAGATTTGGTGTAGCTCCAAATGGCTAAGCTCATACCAATAACAGCTCCTATACACATTACTAAAGCAAATCCTTCCATAATATAATGTTTTTAATCGTTATACTTCATTACATTGTTCGCAAATAATGCAAAGCTTATAGCGCTCAATGAGCCTGCAATGATGCAGACGTAATTAAATACTCCCATCTCGTCACCGGTAATCATTGGAGATAATCCGCCTATACCGGTTCCGCTGATGAACAAGTTAGATACCCCATAGAGGTAATGTGATAGCCCCGACCTTCTGTCGTGCTCTTTTGATAATTTACTAACCATGTCGCAATATTCCATTTTAAATTTGACAAACAATGGCGATTCGGCGTTAAAAACGCCTACTTCGTTAAATTTTCAATGCAAAGGTACAAAAAAAAGCGGAAATATTTCTGATTATCAGAAAAAACTAGTATCTTTGTAGCACATATAGTGTAAATTTAACATAAATATGGTATTATGAATCAGCAAGATCTAAACCAAATCTCTGCTCGCGGTATCTCCGAGCAGCAGATTGAACATCAGTTGGAACAAATCAAGAATGGTTTCCCTTTCCTCAAACTTGAGGGCGCGGCTGCCATCGGTAAGGGTATCATGGCTCCTACAGCTCAGGAAGTAGAGGACTACGAGAAGGCGTGGAACGACTACAAGGCTGAGGGTCACAAGATTGTGAAGTTCGTACCTGCTTCAGGTGCGGCAAGCCGCATGTTCAAGAACATGTTTGCATTCCTCGATGCTCCATACGATGTTCCTACTACTGACTTCGAAAAACAATTCTTCGAGAATATCAAGAAGTTTGCTTTCCGCAAGGCACTCTGCGATAAGTGCCATGTAAACAACGAGAAGGGCATCATGTGCCTTATCAAGAAGGGCGATTACAAGGCTGTTGTGGCTAATCTCCTCAAGCCAGAGGGATTGAACTACGGTCAGTTGCCTAAGGGATTGCTCCAGTTCCACGAGTATGAGGACGAGGTTCGCACCCCAATGGAGGAGCACCTGGTTGAGGCTGCGCTCTATGCTAGCAGCAACGGCGAGGCAAACGTTCACTTCACCGTTTCTCACGACCATCTGGAACTCTTCAAGCAGATGGTAGCAGAGAAGGTTGACAAGTATGCACAGCGCTACGGCATCAAGTACAATATCTCTTTCTCTGAGCAGAAGCCTAGCACCGATACCATCGCTGCCAATCCAGACAATACTCCATTCCGTAACGAGGATGGCTCTTTGCTGTTCCGTCCGGGCGGTCATGGTGCACTCATCGAGAACCTCAACGAGATTGATGCTGATGTGGTTTTCATCAAGAATATTGACAATGTGGTTCCTGATCGCCTGAAGGCTGAGACTGTTACCTGGAAGCAGGTGATTGCAGGTGTATTGGTTACTCTGCAGAAACAGGCTTTCAATTATCTGAAGGTTTTGGATTCTGGTCAGTACAACCATGAGAAACTGGAGGAGATTATCCGCTTCGTTCAGCGCGACCTCTGCTGCCGCAAGGCTGATATCAAGGAGCTGGAGGATGCCGAACTGGTTATCTATCTGCGTAAGAAGTTGAACCGTCCTATGCGTGTCTGCGGTGTCGTTAAGAACGTGGGCGAGCCTGGTGGTGGTCCATTCCTTACCTATAATCAGGATGGCACTGTAAGCCTTCAGATTCTGGAGAGCTCTCAGATTGACAAGAATAACGAGGAGTATATGAAGATGTTCACCGAGGGTACTCACTTCAACCCAGTAGATCTCGTCTGCGCTACCAAGGATTACCAGGGCAATGCCTTCGATCTTCCTAAGTTCGTTGATCCATCTACCGGTTTCATCTCTAGCAAGAGCAAAAATGGTAAGGATTTGAAGGCCTTGGAGTTGCCTGGTCTCTGGAATGGTGCGATGAGCGACTGGAATACAGTATTCGTAGAGGTTCCTCTCGGTACCTTCAACCCAGTGAAGACCGTGAACGATCTGCTCCGCGACCAGCATCAGGCTGTAGAGGGTGGTATCAAGCACGAGCATCATCACGGAGAGGGCGGTTGCTGCGGTAAGCACTAATCTACGATTCCGTATATCTCGTTGATAAGATATAAACACAATAAAGGCTCAGTTCCCGATTTTATTCGAGGATTGAGCCTTTATCATTGATCTAGTAATGTGTCAGCTAAAAATTATAAGATGTTCTGAATCAAATAAAAAATAGCCTTTTGCTTCTGTTCTGCTAAAGGAAAACTATCTGATACAAAGGATAGGAATCCTTAGCAGGAAGTTCTTAGTTGTACCAAATTTCTCCACCTAATACTGTTGGATACTCTTCAGCTTTTTCTCTTTCTACAGGAGCCGTAATTTCTACGAACTCACCATACTTCTTTACCTTGTTAATGTTCATAATTTGTAGGGTTTGTTGATTTATTAATTTATATTACGGATTGGTATCTATTAAGGATACTGATCTTTTACTTTTTTTCTACGCTGCAAAGTTACACAAAAAAATGATATGCAACAAGTTTTTTGGCTAAAAATCTGTCGATATTTAACCTTCTTTAAAGGTTTTCTGCATATTTCCTGCAATACTATTCAGTTTTAGTAGAATATTTTTGTTTGTTTCGCTAAATGACTCATAATGAGTGAGTAAATGACAGTTTGCCAATCTGTAGTTTAATCGTATACACTATCGGGAGACTGTCATTTACTTCATTGCTTCATTATATGGATGAAGATTTCACCTTATACTATATAGAGATTTCTCCCGCCAGGGATTCAGTCAGTTTTTCTCTTACCTTTTTATTGTCTGCATATCTTCCTTGTAGATACATCATCTTGGTGACCATAGCCTCTACCGTAGAATCGTATCCGCTTATCACATGAGCGGTTTTCAACTGGAAGCCGGCTCCGTAGCGTTCCATCTCTACACTGCCCGTAAGACATTGGCTGATATTCACGATGTTTACTCCGCGATGGGCAGCCTGATCCAGAAGACGCATGATCCATGGCGTGTGAGGAGCATTGCCTGAACCGAAAGTACGCATCACGATGCCGCGGAGGTCTGGTGATTCCATCACGTGGCGCACAATGTTATCCTGGATACCCGGGAAGAGGCTGAATACGATGACGTTCTGATCGAGCTTCAGATGTGGAACCATTGGCTTTCTGTAATCCGGTGTAAGAATGTGATGGTCGTGATATTGGAAATTGATTCCTACATCGCAGAGGTGAGGGTAGTTGAATGATTCGAAAGCATGAAAACCCTCGGCATTGATCTTGATGGCACGGTTACCGCGAATCAGCTTGCCGTTGAAGAAGATGCATACCTCGGGCACCATAGGGCGTCCTTCAGCATTCTTGGCAGAAGCAATCTCGATGGCTGTCATCAGATTCTCCTTGCCGTCGGTTCGCAATTCACCGATAGGCAACTGGCTACCCGTCAATATTACAGGCTTGGTCAGATTCTCAAGCATGAAGGACAAGGCAGATGAAGTGTAAGCCATTGTATCGGTGCCATGAAGGATTACGAATCCGTCATAGTCGTTGTAGTTGTTGGATATCATGCTTACGATTTCTGCCCAGCGCATAGGATCCATGTCGCTGGAATCGATAGGTGGGTCGAATTTTCGCACATCGATTTCTGCCTGAATGAGCTTGAATTCGGGCATGGAAGAAACGAGGTGATTGAAATCAAGAGGTTCCAATACACCTGTCATCGGGTCCTTTCCCATACCGATGGTACCACCGGTATAGATGATGAGAATCTTTGGTTTTGCCATTTTCTTTGTTTCTTTACATTTTGTCACGTTATCGGATGCAAAGATAATGAAAATATTTGTTTCTCCAAAACTTATTGGCTAAAAATGTATCTGAATTTTACAAAGTGTTACGAAATATTGGTAGAAAAGCAGATGAAAACTTCAATATGTCAGCATTTTCGGTCTTAAAAGCCCTTAATATAAAGAGGTATTAGCAAAGTTTAGCAAAATAAATGCATTTTTATTCGCTTGTTACAAAAAGAAATCGTACTTTTGCAGACGATTTAATAAAAATACTAAGTTGTTATGGTAAAAATCACATTCCCAGACGGATCTGTTCGTGAGTATGAACAGGGCGTAACTGGCTTACAAATCGCCGAGAGTATCTCACCGGCTCTCGCTCGCAACGTTGTATCTTGCGGTGTTAATGGTGAGACAGTAGAGTTGAACCGTCCTATCAATGAGGATGCAAATGTAGAACTCTACAAGTTTGAGGATGAGCAGGGTAAGCACACATTCTGGCATACATCTGCCCACTTGTTGGCTGAGGCTCTTCAGGAGCTTTACCCAGGCATCCAGTTCGGTTTCGGTCCTGCCGTAGAGAGTGGTTTCTTCTACGACGTGATGCCAGCCGAGGGTCAGGTGATCTCAGAGAATGATTTCGCCAAGATTGAGGCTAAGATGATGGAACTTGCCAAGAAGAACGAACCTGTGGTTCGCAAGGAGGTGGCTAAGGCTGATGCTCTCGCTGAGTTCAAGGCTGATGGTCAGACCTACAAGTGCGAGCACATTGAGCAGGACTTGGAGGATGGTACCATCACCACATATACCCAGGGCAATTTTACCGATCTTTGCCGTGGTCCTCACTTGATGAACACTGGCCTTATCAAGGCTGTGAAGATTACAAGTGTGGCAGGTGCTTTCTGGCGCGGTGATGCCAAGCGCGAGCAGATGACCCGTATCTACGGTATCAGCTTCCCTAAGAAGAAGATGCTCGATGAGTACCTGGTTATCCTCGAAGAGGCTAAGAAGCGCGACCACCGCAAGATTGGTAAGGAGATGGAACTCTTCATGTTCTCAGAGCGTGTAGGAAAGGGTCTTCCTATCTGGTTGCCAAAGGGTACACAGCTCCGCCTGCGTCTGCAGGAGTTGCTCCGTTCGCTCCTGAAGCCTTACAACTATCAGGAGGTTATCTGTCCTGGTATCGGTGGCAAGAGTCTCTATGTAACATCTGGTCACTATGCTCACTATGGCAAGGATGCATTCCAGCCTATCCAGACTCCTGAGGAGGATGAGGAGTATATGCTCAAGCCAATGAACTGTCCTCACCACTGCGAGGTCTACGCTCGTAAGCCTCGTTCTTACAAGGATCTTCCTTTGCGTATTGCAGAGTTCGGTACTGTGTTCCGCTATGAGAAGAGCGGTGAGCTCCACGGTCTTACTCGTGTTCGTACCTTTACACAGGATGATGCCCATATCTTCGTCCGTTCAGAGCAGGTGAAGTCAGAGTTCGAGAACGTAATCGACGTAATCCTGAAGGTATTCAAGATCTTCGGTTTCGAGAACTACGAGGCACAGATTTCTCTCCGCGACCCTAAGGATACAGAGAAGTATATCGGTTCTGATGAGATTTGGGAAGAGAGCGAGAATGCTATCCGCGAGGCTTGCAAGGAGAAGGGTCTTGAGACTCGTGAGGAGATTGGCGAGGCTGCCTTCTATGGTCCTAAGCTCGACTTCATGGTAAAGGATGCCATCGGTCGTCGTTGGCAGTTGGGTACCATCCAGGTGGATTACAACTTGCCAGAGCGCTTCAAGCTGGAGTATACAGCCGAGGATAACTCTAAGAAGACTCCTGTGATGATTCACCGTGCACCATTCGGTTCACTGGAGCGATTCACAGCCGTTCTCATCGAGCATACAGCCGGTCACTTCCCATTGTGGTTGACTCCAGACCAGGTTGCAATTCTCCCTATCTCTGAGAAGTTCAACGACTATGCCCAGAAGGTACGTCAGTATCTTGACAAGCAGGGTGTACGTGCTCTCGTTGATGACCGTAACGAGAAGATTGGCCGCAAGATTCGTGACAACGAGTTGAAGCGTGTTCCTTACATGGTTATCGTTGGTGAGAAGGAGAGTGCCGAGGGCTTGGTATCTATGCGTAAGCAGGGTGGTGGCGAACAGGCTACCATGAGCATGGAAGAGTTCGCTCAGCGCATCAATGCCGAGGTTGCAGAGCAATTGAAGGCCGCTGAAGAGTAAAAATAAGATATAAATCCGCAGGTTTCTTTGGAAATCTGCGGATTTTTTTAAAATAACCCACTGAAAATTTGGTAGTTTCACAAAATAATCGTAACTTTGCAGCCGTTTAATCAAAAAGACAAAAAAGAATATATCGAATAGTTAATGAAAAATGACAAAATGAAAAATCAGTACCGCGTAAACGAACAGATTCGTGCACGCGACGTGAGAGTAGTGAGTGATGGTGGAGCAGAAGTGATGCCAGCACGTAAGGCGTTGGAGTTGGCTCGTCAGCAAGAGCTTGACTTAGTCGAGATATCTCCTAATGCGCAACCACCCGTTTGCCGTATAGTTGACTATTCTAAATTCCTTTACCAGCAGAAGAAACATGCAAAGGAAATGAAGCAGAAGCAGGTAAAGGTGGAGACCAAGGAAATCCGTTTCGGACCTCAGACCGATGAGCACGACTATCAGTTCAAGCTCAAGCACGCTATGGAGTTCCTCAACGAGGGTAACAAGGTTCGTGCATACGTTTTCTTCCGTGGTCGCTCAATTCTCTTCAAGGAGCAGGGTGAGGTTCTTCTTCTCCGTTTCGCCAATGATTTGGAAGAGTACGGAAAGGTAGAGCAGATGCCAAAGCTCGAAGGTAAGAAGATGTTCCTCTACATGAGTCCTAAGAAGGCTGGTACTGCTAAGAAGAGCCAGCAGAAGATGGACCGTGAGAAGCGAGAGGCTGAAGCTAAGGCTGCTGCAGATGCAGAGCGCGCTGCTAATGCTGAGAAGAATGGCTTGCTCGCCAATGCTAAAGGCGGCGATGCCCTGAAGAAACTCGCAGAAGGAACAGAGGATTAAGAAAAAAAGATGCGTAACGCCCTGGTATATGCGTTGCCATCGCTATAATAAATAACAATTTAAAATTAAAAGTAAAAATGCCAAAAGTAAAGACTAATTCCGGCGCAAAGAAGAGATTCCGTTTCACCGGTACAGGTAAGATTAAGCGTCATCACGCTTTTCACAGTCACATCTTGACTAAGAAGACAAAGAAGCAGAAGAGAAATCTCCTCGGCGAGACTCTCGTAGACCGTTCAAACTTGAAGCAGGTTCGCGACTTGCTCTGCCTCCGTTAATTATTAACTTTTTAGTCGAACTTTTAAAGAAAAAAAATTATGCCAAGATCAGTAAATCACGTTGCATCAAAAGCAAAAAGAACAAGAATCTTGAAGCTCACTAAGGGTTACTATGGAGCTCGCAAGAATGTATGGACAGTAGCTAAGAACACTTGGGAGAAGGGTCTTACCTACGCTTATCGCGATCGTCGTAACAAGAAGCGCACATTCCGCGCATTGTGGATCCAGCGTATCAACGCTGCTGCTCGCCTCGATGGTATGAGCTACAGCCAGTTGATGGGTGCTCTTCACAAGGCTGGTATCGAGATCAACCGTAAGGTTCTCGCTGACCTCGCTGTAAACAACCCTGAGGCTTTCAAGGCTATCGTTGCAAAGGTGAAGTAAATCCGACGCTAGACTCTTTTCTTCCGTGAATTTTTCTCGTAAGATAGTGTTTAGCCTCTAGATTAAAGAAAACTGAAGATTGCATTGGTTGGAAGTATTTCCGCTGATGCAATCTTTTTTTTGTGCCATAAAATCCAGACGTTCTCGCTTGTAAGAACGTCTAAAGCGCTACCTAATCAGACTTGAGTAGGCGAAGTAATATGGTTGAGCAAGCGAAATGAGATTGCTGGATAAGCGAAATAAGACTGCTGGGTAAGCAGAACGAGATTACTGAGTAAGCGAAGTGAGACGTTTAGTCAGGTTCAAAGATATAGAATATGAGGTGAAAGGAGATGGATTCTAAAGTATGCGAAGACTGCTTCTAGAAGATTCCCACTAGGCTCGGCAGACCTGCTGAGCCTAGTCAGCAGCTCTGCTGACTGCAGTCGGCAGGTCTGCCGAGCCTAGTGACATTTCACCTTTTAGTTGTACGACTATACCCCTTTTAGTTGTACAACTATATGCCTTTTGGTTGTACGACTATACATCCTTTATTTGTACAACAATAAGCCGATTAATAAAATAAGGGTGTGTCATGTTCCATTATCATGGACTTATGAAACACCCTCAGCTTGATGATTTATAGTTCTTTCTCTTTACTTGATCAACTCAAGACCTGCCTCAAACTTGGTAGTCTTATCCATAATGGCAGGAAGCTGATTGACAACATTCTTCAAAATCAGGAATTTTGCCTGATCTTCCTTGTCCATACCTGTAGTAGGAATCTTGTTAACCTGAGCATAAAGCATTGCGATGATAGGAGCTACGAAATCCTTGTCAACATAGAAATATACCTTGTTGGCTGCTGGATAAGATACGTGTACTGGAATACCGGTCTTAAACTGATCCAACATCCCGGCTACCATAGCCTTCTCCTGAGCATCGTCGATGTCTTCTGTAATCTTGGCAGTGTTCAGGAACAAGGTAATCATATTCTCGTTAACTACCTGGTATGTAGCGTAATCGTTAGCTACCTTCCAGTCCTTGTCATCAGCCTCTTCCTTATAGGTTGCAGAAATCTGACCCTTCTCATTGAAGGTTACATCCTGCAGAACGCTTCTGAGCTGGCTGTTAAGCAGCATTGGAGCCATTTTGATGGCATCCTTTACAGGATATGGTTCATCCATCAAGCCTGGGATAGTAATGGTTGCATCATTAGAACCTTCCCAGTTTAATACAACTGAACCTGTAGGATTGCCATTTGCATCAAAACCTGCTTCCTGTACCTTCCAGGTTCCTTCAATCTTCTCGTTGCGCACAAATTCCTTCTCATCATTGTCGTCATCGCTGCTACAAGCAGTGAAGAAGCCAAGGGTGCAAACCATGGCCATCAAATAAATAAACTTTTTCATTTTTCTTCTCTTTTTTGTGTATTAATAAATAATTATTGTATTGTTTCTATTTATATAATAATGTACGCGTACATTATATTATATATTACTTCAGCTGATACGTGATACCTACGCTGCCGTAGATAGGATACATCGTCTGCTCAATGGTCTCGAAATCTTTCTTAAAGATACCATTTAAGCCCCAGCTCAAATCAGCACAGATGCCCCAGCGGTTGTTCAAGCGCCAGTCAATTCCGAAATCTACGCCCACCTGCCAGTTGCGCATATCATCGCTGAAATCGTAATCACCACGCTCGCCTTCGTCATGACCCAACTTTACCTTCTGTCCAGTAGGATCGCCCTTAGGATGACCTTCCTCCTGGCGGCGGAGGTAACCATCGTATGCCCAACCTTCAAACTTCTTTGATGTCACATAGCTAACATACGGACCCAACTTGAAACGGAGGTTGTCGCAAATGTCATATGTTGCCTGCAATGGTACTGTGATAAGACTCATGTCTACCTTCGTAACCACGTTGCCTGTAAATATACCTTTCAGCTCATCGCCTCCACGAACTATCCTCATATAATAGTTTTTTACGCCTGCATCAATCTTCATGCCCTTGTTTTCGAAGTGAAGTCCTCCAACGAATCCCCATTTGCCTGAAAGTGGGTGATAAGCATCGATACCCAGACTGAAGTTAGGTTGCAGGGTATAGCTGTGCAGTGTACGGATGGTGGCAGGAAGACCGATAGGGGCTGTACCTCCAATATTATACGCCACGCGAGCCTGATACTGGTAGCCGTGAAGATATTTGTTCCACGAGGTTCGCTTGCTTTCTTCTACCTGCTTGTGCTCCCCAGTCTTCTGATTCTCATTTTCTCCTGCCCATGTAGCAGTGCCCCATGTCAGCAGGAGAGCTAATATTGTTATCTTCTTCATTATATAGTTTCCTCCTTAGCTTATTTGCAAATCAACTTGAAACTATCTATCCAAAGGGTACTCTCTACGGCACCCAGGAAGTTGGCTCCATCGGAACTGGATGAACTGACAATAGCGAGACTGTAGCCACCATTCTTCAACTTGATTGGGTCAATGGTTTTCTTATACTCGAAATCTACGCTGAAGTGATGCCATTCCGGCGTGTTTCCAATAGCAACTTTTCCGTTGTCATCTTGGGTTTCACCTACCAGAGCAAGTGCCACTATCTGTTTACTGGTCTGTACATTATCTCCGTAGAGTAATACGGCATTTCCCTTTTCATCGATGTTCTCATAGAGTACAGCATAGATGGTTCCGTAGTCATGGCGGTCAAGTGGTTTCATATTCTTGTCGGTGAAATTTTCGCCAGCCTGATACTTATACCATCCTTCTAACTTAGCAGGCTTGGCGCTGAAACAGAACGGATGACCGAACTTTGTTGCCTTCATTGCATCGAAAAGGGCATCGGTAGCATCAAACTGTCCGATAAAGAGGTTGCCGGCAGCGATAGGTTTTTTCACTGCATCGGCAAGCCCACTTGTGCGTCGGGTTGTGAGTTGCACTCCCTTTCCCCTGTGTCCATTTTCTATCATCACGGTAGGATATTTTTCCGGTTTAGATGAACTGTTACTCATTTTGAATCCAGAGTTTCCTGTTGCCCAGATGTCGAGTTTATTGCCGTTCCAGTTCTCCTGCCAGTTGTAGTATCCTTTGCTGATATATGCGTCTTCAAATTCGAATTCAATCTCGTTTGGCATGGCGGTCTGTCCCTTCTTGATGCTTACCTGATAGGTACGGCTCCATTGCTTGTCTTCAGAAGTAACTGTATATGTTACAGGTCCTTTTGAGAAATCCTGAAGGCTTCCACTTTCAGGTGAGATGGTTGCACCAGGTGTAAGGCGGAATATTGGCGCCTGTTTGGTAAGGGTGGCAAATGGTCTCATTGTGAACTCGATGTTTGTCTGATCACTCTGCACATTGACCAATGTATCAGATGGATTAGTAAACAATGAGTTCAATAAAATCTTGTTGTCTGCATGTATGTATGCCTGCTCGATGTCGCATTCGGCATTGAGCGGTTCTTCCTTGAAGCAGGAGGAGAGGGTAGTGATGCAACTCATTGATAGAGCGGCTACTATTAATCTTGACTGTTTCATATCTTGAACTTTCTTTTCCTTTTGTAATCTGGAGAATCGCTTCTCTTTCTTTTCAGATGATTCTTGAGAGAATGATTTCTCTAGCTCATATAAATTATTGCTTTATCGGTTGCAAAGATAATGCAAACGAGCGCAATGTAAGCTTGCTTACAAATTGCCGAGTGCAGCTTATCTTCTGCAAAGATAAGCAGAAAACTTGAAACTACCAAAGGTTTTTGGATTTTTCGACATGTTATGATAGAAAAATACTATGAATTAGTGGTTTTAGGACATGAATTAGTAGAGATGAGTTTACCGAAGTAGGCAGATAGTGCCCGATAGTTTATTTTTTTAAATACACATAATAAAAAAGGGGACTGAAATTTCAGTAATGAGATTTCAGTCCCCTGAATGTTATTTAGCTAATGAATAGCAAAAGCCTGATCTGTTTAAGATTAAGCCTTGCCCTCCATCTGAGCCTTCAACTTAGCGAGTGCATCGATATCACCGAGTGATGTGCTAGCAGCAACGTTGTTGATCATAGCTGTCTCGTTGTTGTTCTTGCGACCGCCGTTTGCACGCTTGTGAGCTGGCTTAGCAACTGGCTCGTTACCCTCCTCGAATGTACGAGAGTGAGAGAGGATGATGCGCTTTGTCTCCTTAACGAACTCGATAACCTTGAAGTCGAGAGTCTCGCCCTTCTTAGCCATTGCGCCGTCCTCCTTAGTGAGGTGCTTAGGAGTAGCGAAACCTTCACCACCCTCAGCGAGAGCTACAACAGCACCCTTGTCCATCAACTCAGTGATAGTACCCTGGTGAACAGAACCTGGAGTGTAGATTGCCTCATACTCATCCCATGGGTTCTTCTCCAACTGCTTGTGGCCGAGGCTCAAGCGACGGTTCTCCTTATCGATTTCGAGAACTACTACATCGATAGAAGCGCCTACAGAAGTGAACTCAGATGGGTGCTTAACCTTCTTAGTCCAAGAGAGGTCAGAGATGTGGATCAAACCATCAACACCTTCCTCGAGCTCTACGAAGATACCGAAGTTAGTGAAGTTGCGAACCTTAGCTGTGTGCTTGCTGCCAACAGGATACTTAGCCTCGATAGCCTCCCATGGATCTTCCTTGAGCTGCTTGATACCAAGGCTCATCTTGCGCTCAGCGCGGTCGAGAGTCAGGATAACTGCCTCTACCTCGTCACCTACCTTCATGAAGTCCTGAGCAGAACGCAAGTGCTGGCTCCAAGACATCTCAGATACGTGGATCAAGCCCTCTACACCTGGAGCAATCTCAACGAATGCACCGTAGTCAGCCATAACCACTACCTTACCCTTCACGTGATCACCTACCTTGAGGTTCTCATCGAGAGCATCCCATGGATGTGGAGTGAGCTGCTTCAAACCGAGAGCGATACGCTTCTTCTCCTCATCGAAGTCGAGGATAACAACGTTGATCTTCTGGTCGAGAGATACAACCTCGTGTGGATCGCTTACGCGGCCCCAAGAGAGGTCTGTGATGTGGATCAAACCGTCAACACCGCCGAGGTCAACGAATACACCGTAAGTAGTGATGTTCTTAACGGTACCCTCGAGAATCTGACCCTTCTCGAGTTTGCCGATGATCTCCTTACGCTGCTGCTCGAGCTCCTGCTCGATGAGAGCCTTGTGAGATACAACGACATTGCGGAACTCCTGGTTGATCTTTACAACCTTGAACTCCATTGTCTTGCCTACGAATACGTCGTAGTCGCGTATAGGGTGAACGTCGATCTGGCTTCCTGGCAAGAAAGCTTCGATACCGAAAACGTCAACGATCATACCGCCCTTAGTGCGGCACTTGATGTAACCCTGGATAACTTCCTCGTTCTCGAGAGCTGCATTAACACGCTCCCAAGACTTGCTGAGGCGAGCCTTCTTGTGAGAGAGTACCAACTGGCCCTTTACGTCCTCCTGGTTCTCTACATAAACCTCAACCTTGTCGCCTACCTTGAGGTCTGGGTTGTAACGGAATTCAGAAGCAGGGATAATACCATCGCTCTTGTAACCGATGTTTACGATAACCTCTTTCTTGTCTACAGAGATTACTGTACCCTCTACAACCTGGTGTTCTGTTACCTTGTTAAGAGTTTCGTCATAGGCCTTCTCGAGGTCTGTTTTGCTGACGTTTGCGCTTGTGCCATTCTCAAACTCATCCCAATTGAAGTCGTCCAATGGCTTTACGTTCTTTAAATCTGACATAAAAAATAATTAAAAAATTAAAATTAATAAAGTTTGACTTTATGTGAATTGTATAAATCGGGCGCAAAATTACTCATTTTCTTTGAGTTACAGGCATTTGCTCTTGATTTTCTTCTTTTTGTTAGTAATATTTAACTAAAATTGCTGTTTTTGGTGGGTTCCTTCGGGGAAATACATAATATATATACGCATAACCTTTCAATTTTCTGATAACTTCCTCCTCGATATTTCTTTCTGTGGTGTTCTTCTCTGTTATCCGTGTTTTCATCTGATTCTATGATGAAAATGAAGAGGGAAGAAAAATAATGGCGAAAGAAAAAGCCGGACGAAATTTTTATTTGTATGAAAAATGAGTTAAATTCATTAAAAAAAGACACCGAAATGTTGGCGATAACAAAATAATTGTTACCTTTGCGCTCAAAATGTAATGAATATAATATAATAATGATATGACACTAGTCATCCTTGCCATACTGATACTGGCATATATTCTCATTGCAACCGAGAATATTACCAAGGTGAACCGTGCTGCCGTAGCCATCTTTGCTGGAACGGTAGGATGGGTTCTCTATATCTGTTTCGGTATGGACTTCGTGACCAGTGAACACTCTTCTGATTATTCACGCTATCTGAATCTCGGAATGTGGAACGAGATAGAATCCACCAGTACAACGGTGAAGTATTTTATTGCCCGTAACATCTTCCTTCCTTATGTGGGTAGAGCAGCAGAAATCGTACTCTTCCTCCTAGCCACTATGACGATAGTTGAAATTCTCAATAACAACGGATGCTTCGATTTCATACGCCAGTTGTTACGTACCCGAAGCGCCAAGAAAATGCTATGGATTCTCGCTGCCGTGACCTTTGTTATCTCGGCAAATCTCGATAATCTTACTACAACAGTGATGATGCTTACGATGATGCATGGAGTAATTCCAAACCGTCGTCAGCGCATGGTGTATGGAGGTGCCATTCTTCTTTCTGCCAACTGTGGCGGAGCTCTTACCGTTATCGGAAATCCGGAAGGACTGGTGATGTGGAATATGGGTGCTGTAACGGCTACTCATTATTTCCTGTCGCTTCTGCTGCCATGTCTTGCAGCCTGGCTCATTCCGTTGTTGATGATGCAGCGCATGCTGCCTGAAAGAGTAGAGACAGAATGGATTGCTATGCCATACCGCGGGGATGATACCCGTCTCAATGTATGGCAGCGCTTGCTGATGCTCTTTGTGGGCATCGGTGGATTGTGGTTTATCCCTACCTTCCATAATATTACGAAATTAAGTCCTTTCCTCGGTGCGCTCTGCGTATTGGGTGTACTCTGGATTGTGAACGAGATATTCAACCGTAAACTCATGAATATGGATGCGATGGCTGACCGTCGCACCCCTAGAGTCTTCCAATACGGAGTCGTCCAGATGATTCTCTTCGTGATGGGTATCATGCTTGCCATCGGAGTGGTGAAGGAGACCGGCGCTTTTGACGATTTTGCTACTCTTCTCAACTCTGTCGGTATGGATGATAAGCATCCTGGCGTGCTGTTGCATGGTGTCTTGGCAGGTATAGTCAGTACTGTACTTGACAACTTTGCTACAGCCATGAATTTCTTCTCCCTTCATGATCTGGCAAGTGTGAACGATCCTTCATTCAGCATGCTTACTGATTATCATACCAATGGTATCTACTGGCAGATGATTGCATATTGCGTAATGGCTGGTGGTAACGTTCTTGGTATCGGTACAATCAGCGGTCTTGCCCTGATGAAGATGGAACGTATGCACATGGGATGGTATTTCCGCAATATTGGCTGGAAAGCTTTGATGGGTGGCGTCATCGGACTTGCTATCCTTTGGCTTTCCCATATCCTGGTGGCTGGTGCCGCAAACCTAATTATTTAAATCGATAAGCCCAAACAAAGCAAGGGGTATACCCTTGGATACCTACTGTATATGTAGGGGTAATGGATGAAAAACATCATCCTGAGAGGATAATAAACTAACATTAAAAAAATATATATAATATAATAAGGTATAGTTATGGCAAAGATTAAGACTATTGGAATTTTAACATCTGGAGGAGATGCTCCAGGTATGAATGCTGCTATCCGTGCGGTTACCCGTTCGGCTATCTACAACGGTTTCACTGTGAAAGGTATCTATCGTGGTTACGATGGTCTCATCAATGATGAAATTAAAACCTTTTCTACAGAGAACGTAAGCGGTATCATCGGTACTGGTGGTACGATGCTGAAGACAGCCCGTTCTAAGGAATTCATGACCGAGGAAGGTCGCCAGAAGGCATTTGAAACGATTCAGAAAGAGGAAATAGATGCGCTTGTCGTGATTGGCGGTAACGGTTCGCTGACAGGTGCGATGAATTTCGCACGTGAGTTTGATGTCTGCTGCATCGGATTGCCAGGAACAATTGATAATGACCTTTATGGTACAGACAATACAATCGGTTATGATACTACGATGAATACTATCGTAGAATGTGTAGACCGCATCCGTGATACTGCGCAGAGCCACGAGCGTATCTTCTTTATCGAGGTGATGGGCCGTGATGCCGGTTTCCTGGCGCAGAATTCAGCTATCGCCAGTGGAGCAGAGGCAGCTATCATTCCAGAGGATTCTACCGATGTAGACCAGTTGGCTCAATTCATGGAGCGTGGTATCCGTAAGTCTAAGAAGAGCTGTATCGTAATCGTGTCAGAGAGTCCTAAGTGCGGTGCTCTTTATTATGCCGACCGTGTGCGCAAGGAGTTCCCTGAGTTTGATGTACGTGTATCCATCCTGGGTCACTTGCAGCGTGGCGGCCGTCCGTCAGCCCGTGACCGTATTCTTGCGAGCCGTACCGGTTGTGGTGCCATCGAGGCTATCATGCAGGGACAGCGCAATGTGATGATTGGTGTACGCAACAACGAGGTGGTATACGTTCCGCTTTCTGAAGCCATCCGCTCAGATAAGCCATTCGACCGTAAACTCATCAAGGTTTTGGACGAGTTGAGTATCTAATTTATAGAGATAAGGGTAAGAAGAGAGGAGTTTGGACTCCTGACTTCTTGCTTTTGCATAGGAAAATGGTTTAAAGGGAACTAAAAATGGTTTAATAAGGTATAAAAGCCGAATAAAACTTTTAATTAATTTGTGGTTTCCATAAATTGTTGTTACTTTTGCAGCCAAGAATAATATAAATATATATAACATTTAAACTAATAAGCTTATGTCACAAATTAATGGACGTATCTCTCAGATTATCGGTCCTGTTATCGACGTTTACTTCGATACAAAGGGCGAGAATCCAGAGAAGGTGCTTCCTAAAATTTATGAAGCTCTGAAGGTAAAACGTCCAGACGGACGCGAGCTTGTCATCGAGGTGCAGCAGCACATCGGTGAGGATACGGTTCGCTGTGTCGCTATGGATAATACTGACGGCTTGCAGCGCGGCTTGGAGGTTATCCCTACAGGTAACCCAATCCAGATGCCAGCCGGAGAGCAGATCAAGGGCCGTATGATGAATGTCATCGGACAGCCTATTGATGGTATGAATGAATTGGACATGAAGGGTGCTTATCCTATCCACCGTGAGGCTCCGAAGTTTGACGAACTTTCTACTCACAAGGAGATGCTTGCTACCGGTATTAAGGTGATCGACCTGCTCGAACCTTACATGAAGGGTGGTAAGATTGGTCTTTTCGGTGGCGCCGGTGTAGGTAAGACGGTGCTCATCATGGAGTTGATCAACAACATTGCCAAGGGACACAACGGTTACTCTGTATTCGCTGGTGTAGGTGAGCGTACCCGTGAGGGTAACGACTTGATTCGAGACATGCTCGAGTCTGGCGTTATCAAGTATGGCGAGAAGTTCCGTAAAGCGATGGAAGAAGGTAAGTGGGATCTCTCACTTGTCGATCCTGAGGAACTTGCCAAGAGTCAGGCTACCCTGGTATATGGTCAGATGAATGAGCCACCTGGGGCACGTGCTTCTGTAGCTCTCTCTGGTTTGACCGTAGCTGAGGAGTTCCGTGATCACGGAGGTAAGAATGGTGAGGCAGCAGATATCATGTTCTTCATCGATAACATCTTCCGTTTCACCCAGGCTGGTTCTGAGGTATCTGCGCTGTTGGGTCGTATGCCATCAGCCGTAGGTTATCAGCCAACGCTGGCTTCTGAGATGGGTGCCATGCAGGAGCGAATCACTTCTACCAAGAATGGTTCCATCACCTCAGTACAGGCCGTTTATGTGCCTGCCGATGACTTGACCGACCCTGCTCCAGCCACCACCTTTACTCACCTGGATGCTACCACAGAGCTTTCCCGTAAGATAGCATCTCTCGGTATCTATCCTGCCGTAGACCCGCTGGGTTCTACCTCTCGTATCCTCGACCCGCTGATTGTGGGCAAGGCGCACTACGATTGTGCACAGCGAGTAAAGCAGTTGTTGCAGCGTTATAACGAGTTGCAGGATATCATCGCCATCCTCGGTATGGATGAGCTCTCTGATGAGGATAAGTTGACCGTGAACCGTGCACGCCGTGTACAGCGTTTCCTGAGCCAGCCATTCACCGTAGCAGAGCAGTTTACCGGTTTGAAGGGTGTGATGGTTCCTATCGAAGAGACTATCAAGGGCTTCAACGCCATCCTCGACGGTGAGGTAGATGACCTGCCAGAGCAGGCATTCCTCAACGTAGGTACTATCGAGGATGCCAAGGAGAAGGCTAAGCAGTTGCTCGCAGCAGCACAGGCGTAATCTTTAAATCCACGGCTTATGTTACAGCTAAAGATAGTATCTCCTGAGAAAGTAGTCTTCCAGGGTGAGGTAGAGAGCGTACTGGTTCCGGGAACCCTCGGCTCGTTCGAGATTCTCAAGGATCACGCGCCTATCATCTCTTCGCTCGAAGTGGGCAAGGTGGAATACACTACCAAGGAAGGCAAGCAGGTAATGAACATCAAGGGCGGATTCGTGGAATGTAAGAAAAACGAAGTAAGCCTTTGTGTAGAAGTATAATTTAGTTAATAGTTGACAGTTAATAGTTGACAGCTAATAGTTGACAGCTATATTGATAAAATAGAATAATGGAAAAAGACGAAAAGTTGCGCTTGCAGACTATCAGACAGGCGAGCATCAGGTATAAGCAGATTTCTTTGTGGCTTACAGCAGCAGTGGCTCTTGCCGTGCTCTTTGCCTGCAGATTATCTGCTCAATGTGATGATATGATAGCCCAGGTTGTTAACCCGCTGGTAGTGAGTGCGATATTCTCACTCGTTGCAAGTACTGCTTATGGTGAAGCATGGAAGGCTGTTGCAAAGTCATCGCCAGCCAATCTCGCCAAGTTCTACATGGCGGCGCTGGTCATCAAGATGGTAGCCGGTACATTGGTGTTCCTCATCTATGTGCTGGTATGCGACAAGCAGAATATTCTAGGCTTTACCGCCATCTTCGCCCTTTTCTATGTCGTACTTCTCGTGTTCGACTGCATCTACTTCGCTCGGGTAGAGAAAAAGAATCGTCTTTCATAAGCGGTTCTGAAACAAATAATTAATAAACAAAAGTAAGAATTAAAGAATATGAAACATCTCAAGCAATTCCTCTTGATGGCGATGCTGCTCTTCACGCTGGCACCTCTGCAGGTATCGGCTAAGGAGAACATCGATGTGAAAGAGATATTGTGGGGTCATATCAAGGATTCTTATGAATGGCATATCACCAAGGTGGGAGATCATCCCGTAGTGATTCATCTGCCAATCATCGTTAACACCACTTCGGGCTGGCACGTGTTCTGCAGCAGCGAATTCTCTGAAGAAAGAGACGCCAACGGCGACCGTCCCGGACCTTATAATCTGGTGATCAAGAACGGTGATGCACAGACGAATCCCAACAAGATAGTAGAGAAGGTGGGAGGCCAGGAGGTTCGTCCTCTCGACATCTCCATCACGAAGACCGTTTGCGTGCTCTTCATCGATGCTATCATCCTGTTGGTTTGTATTCTGATTCCAGCTCGCTGGTGCAAGAAGCACAAGATAGATGATCCGGCACCTAAGGGATTTGTAGGACTGATGCACATGTTCGTCATGTCAGTATATGAGGATGTGATCAAGGCTACGCTCGGTAAGGAGGCGCCAAAGTACGCACCATGGTTGCTTACTTGCTTCTTCTTTATCTTTGTGGCTAACATCATGGGTATCGTACCATTCCCTCCAGGTGGTGGTAACCTGACGGGTAATATCGCCTGCACCGCATTCTTCGGTGTAACGACATTCCTCATCACCAACTTTACCGGTACCAAAGAATACTGGAAGGAAATCTTCTGGCCAGAGGTACCAACCTGGTTGAAGGTCCCTGTGCCACTGATGCCATTCATCGAGCTTTTCGGTATCTTTACGAAACCGTTGGCTCTGATTATCCGACTCTTCGCCAACATGATGGCTGGTCACGCAATTGCTCTTGCCTTTGCAGCTATCATCTTCATTATGTTCAACATCAGTGAAGATGCCATCACCAACTATCTGGCGGGTACGGGTATGACAGTAGTAAGTGTTGCGATGAGTGTCTTCATGATGCTCCTCGAAGTTTTGGTAAGCTACATTCAGGCATTGGTATTCACCATGCTGAGTGCAGTATTCATCTCGCTGGCTCATGTAAAGCCTCATGAGGCAGAGCCAGAGGTAGTGAAGTAGTTTATAGTTTATAATTTATAGTTTATAGCTTATAGATTACGGATCTAATTTCATTCAGATAATAAACAAAGAAAATATTAACAACTTAAATTTTAAGATTATGTTATCACTTTTATTAGCAGCAGATGCTCTTGCAAAGTTAGGTGCCGCAATCGGCGCAGGTTTGGCCGCAATTGGCGCAGGTATTGGTATTGGTCGTATCGGTGGCCAGGCTATGGATGCTATGGCACGCCAGCCAGAGAAGATGGGCGACCTCCGTTCTTCTATGATTATCGCAGCTGCGTTGGTTGAGGGTGTTGCGTTCTTCGCTGTCATCATCGCCATCTTGGCAATCGTTATGTAATCATCTCATCTGTCACTATCATCTGCCCCAAAGGAAGCCTCAGGCATCAGCCTGATGTCTTTCCGGGGCATGATAGAGATGATTATAGAGTTAGTTAAAATAAAACGTTTAAGTAAAACTTTAACCAGTATATATGGATTTATTGATTCCTGATAGCGGTTTGCTCTTCTGGATGACGCTGGTCTTCATCATCGTCTTTGTCATCCTTGCCAAGTTTGGCTTCCCAGCCATCATTGGCATGGTGATAGCGCGCAAGGCTTTCATTGATGATAGTCTGAAGAAGGCTCACGAAGCCAACGAGAAGCTTGCCAATATCCAAAAAGAAGGTGAATCCATCTTGCAGGAAGCTCGCGAGAAGCAGGCTGCCCTCCTCAAGGAGGCTGCCGAAACCCGCGATGCCATTGTAGAGAAAGCACAGGATAAAGCACGCGAAGAAGGCGCACGTCTCCTCTCTGATGCCAAGAAGCAGATTGAGACCGAGAAGCAGAATGCCATTCGTGAAATCCGAGGCCAGGTAGCCGAACTCTCTGTTCAGATTGCAGAGAAGGTGCTCAAGGCTAAGCTCTCTGACGACAAGGCACAGATGGATATGATAAATCGACTGCTGGACGAGGTTTCTTCTGACAACAAATAGTAAAGCTTATGGATATAGGTGTAATATCGGTGCGTTATGCCCGTGCCCTCATCAAGGCTGCACTCGGCATGAAGCTCGAAGATCAGGTCTACCAGGAGATGCAGACGCTCTTTAAGAGCTACATCGACGTGCCTGAACTGAGATTTACGATAGACAACCCTATGCTTTCCAAAGACAAGAAAGAGGCACTTCTCATCACAGCCCTGGGCAAAGAGCCTACGGAACTGAGCAAGAAGTTTATCGCTCTCGTCTTGAAAGAGGATAGGGAGAGCACCCTGCAATTCATGGCTGCTTCGTATATCACTCTTTACAGGAAACAGAAGAACATCATCCGCGGTAAGCTGATCACCGCCACTGCCGTTGACGCCTCTACGGAGGACAAGATGCGCAAGATGGTGGAGCAGAGAACGAAAGGTACTGTGGAGTTCAAGACCGAGGTGAACCCTGAACTGATTGGCGGTTTCATCCTTGAGTATGATACTTACAGAATGGATGCGAGCGTAAAGACTAAGCTCAACAACATTCTGACACAGCTCAAAAAGTAAAAATAATTAAAGTAAATAACAAAATGTCAGATAAAATTAAACCAAGTGAGGTGTCTGAGGTTCTTCAGCAGCAGCTCCAGGAGGTTAATGGCTCTCAGCAGTTTGACGAGGTGGGTACTGTGCTTACCGTCAGCGATGGCGTGGCTCGTATCTATGGTCTGCGTAATGCCGAGGCTAATGAACTTCTTGAGTTTGAGAACGGAACCATGGCTATCGTCATGAACTTGGAGGAAGACAATGTAGGTTGTGTCCTCTTAGGTCCTACAGCTGGCATCAAGGAGGGACAGAGCGTGAAGCGTACACACCGTATTGCTTCTATCCGCGTAAACGACAACTTCCTCGGACGTGTCGTAAACCCTCTGGGTCAGGCTATTGATGGTCTGGGTGACATCGACCTCACCGATTCTTTCGAGATGCCTTTGGATCGTAAGGCACCTGGTGTAATCTATCGTCAGCCAGTAAAGGAACCTCTTCAGACTGGTTTGAAGGCGGTAGACTCTATGATTCCTATCGGTCGTGGACAGCGTGAGTTGATCATCGGTGACCGTCAGACCGGTAAGACTGCCATCGCAGTGGATACCATCATCAACCAGAAGAGTTTCTATGAGGCTGGCAAGCCAGTATATTGTATCTATGTAGCTATCGGTCAGAAAGCATCTACTGTTGCAGCATTGGTACAGAACCTCAAGGAGCATGGCGCCCTGCCATATACCATCATCGTAAGTGCTACCGCTGCCGATCCTGCAGCCATGCAGTATTACGCACCATTTGCCGGTGCAGCTATCGGTGAGTACTTCCGCGACCGCGGTTACTCAGCTCTCGTAGTATACGATGACTTGAGTAAGCAGGCTGTGGCTTACCGTGAGGTATCTCTGATCCTCCGCCGTCCATCAGGACGTGAGGCTTATCCTGGTGATGTGTTCTATCTCCACTCTCGTCTGTTGGAGCGTGCCGCTCGTATCAACGACCAGCAGGAGGTAGCCGAGCAGATGAACGACCTTCCAGAGTGCATGAAGGGTCACGTTAAGGGTGGTGGTTCTTTGACAGCCCTTCCTATCATCGAAACACAGGCAGGTGACGTATCAGCATACATCCCAACCAACGTGATTTCCATCACCGACGGTCAGATCTTCCTTGAGACCGACCTCTTCAACCAGGGCTTCCGTCCAGCGATCAACGTAGGTATCTCCGTATCTCGTGTAGGTGGTTCTGCCCAGATCAAGAGTATGAAGAAGGTGGCTGGTACACTGAAGATTGATATGGCTCAGTATCGTGAGTTGGAGGCCTTCTCTAAGTTCTCTAGCGATATGGATGCCGTAACAGCAATGACTCTGGACCGTGGCCGTAAGAACGACCAGTTGCTGGTTCAGCCTCAGTACCGCCCAATGCCGGTAGGCGAGCAGGTAGCTATTCTCTACTGTGGTGTTCACGGATTGATGCACGACGTGCCAATGGATAAGGTTCGCGACTGTCAGGATCAGTTCCTCGATGCTATGCGCAGCCAGCACGCTGATGTGATTGAGACTTTGGGCGATGGTAAACTCACCGACGATGCCATTAAGGCAGTCGAGGAGACCATGGCTAATGTTGCAGGACAATATAAAGCGTAATAGCCTATGCCGTCATTAAAAGAGATTAAAACTCGCATAGCCAGCGTTAACAGTACCCGTAAGATTACGAGTGCGATGAAGATGGTGGCTTCCAGTAAGTTGCATCATGCTCAGGTAGCTATCCAGAATATGCTGCCTTATGGAAATATGCTGGAACATATCCTCAAGAGTTTCCTGGTAAGTACTCCGAATGTCGACCATCCGTTGCAGTTGGAGCACAAGGAGATCAAGCGTGTAGCTCTTGTGGTATACAGTTCTAACAGCAGCTTGTGTGGTGGATTCAATTCCAACGTTATCAAGATGATGATGCATGCGGTGGACGAGTATAAGGCTCAAGGCATTGACGACATCACGGTATATCCTATCGGACGAAAAGTGGCAGAGAAGGCACAGAAACTGGGTTTGAAGATTGGCGGTAACTTTAATGATCTTGCCGATCATCCTCATGCCAGCGCCTGTGCAGATATCGCCCATTCACTTGCCAAGCAGTATGCTGCTGGTGAGCTCGATAAGGTGGAGATGATTTATCATCACTTTAAGAGTGCCGGTTCACAGATTCTGACCCGCAAGACTTTCTTGCCTATTGACCTCAGCACTGAGGCGATAGGAGTGGACAACGATCGTGACCTTACCTCAAATGTGGCTACGGCAAAGGCTCAGGAATATCTGCGCCAAAAGCAGGCTGAAGCTGACGAACGCCAGAGTTCTGAGGCAAAACCTCTGAATGATGACTTCATTGTAGAGCCAGACTTGGAGACTGTTTTGGGAGTCTTGATTCCTAAGCAGCTTCGTCTGATGATTTATACAGCGTTGCTGGATAGCCAGGCGAGTGAGCATGCTGCCAGAATGGTTGCCATGCAGACCGCTACGGATAATGCCGATGAACTCTTGCGCGAACTCAACTTGCAGTACAACAAGAGTCGTCAACAGGCCATTACCAATGAATTGCTTGATATTGTGGGAGGTAGCGTAAACAACTAAGTTTCCTTCCATCTGTATAATGTTTAATCGGGGTAAATCACTTATTGAAAGAGATTTATCCCGATTTTATGTTTTGTATGCAAATAAAACAGTAAAATTAACTAATATTAAGAAAACGGCTTAAAAAACTAATTTTAGCTAAAGTTGCGCTAACATTCTTTCGTTTTTTTTTTTTTTTGTTAACTTTGCGGCGCGTTTGAGAACTAAACCAGGAAATATGAGGTTTAGTTACCCAAATGGGATTGCGGGTACAGCTTCGCCTGGATCAGGGTTGCTCCGAACGACAGAAGCTTTACGAGAAGTATACTGTCTCAATCTCCTTGCTGCTTGTGACGACTCGTTTCGATACAAGGGGGAAGAGAAAATGTGTCTATATAAGAATACTTAAAATGAAAGAATGGACAATACAATAAAAGATATCAATCATTCTCTAAGCATACAAGCCGAGACTCTTGGCGAACCAGCCGAGACAGAGGCATCATGGTATGCCATGCGCGTGTTCATGAACAAAGTGGCGCTTTGCCGAGACTTGTTCAACCTGTTCAACAACGTGCTTAAGGATCCTGACCAGATGAAAAACACATTCCCCGAAGATATGATGGGCGATGTGATGGAATATTACGCCCCCTTCGTAAAAGAGAGACATGTAAACAGCCAAGGCAAGAAGATTGTGGTGGAGCGGCCACTCATACCCTCGCTTTTCTTCATGCGCAGCAACAAGCGACAGGCGCTATGCCTGGAGCGGGAACTGTGTGGCAAGGCAAGGCTATATCGCCAGCTGGTGGACTTCGACCCACAGCCTATCGCCATTCCCAAGCGACAGATGCAGATGTTCATGATGGTGTCGTCGGGCGATCAGGAGGGGCTGGAATATTTCGAGGATGGAGCCTTCGACTGGAAGAAAGGTGAACGTGTCAGGGTCATCGACGGCAGGTTCAAAGGTCTGGAGGGCGAAATCAAGCGCATCAATGGCGACCATCGGCTCATCGTCACGATAGAGGGAATCTGTGCCGTCGCCACCACCTATATACCAAGATGTTTTCTAGAAAAAATATAAAATCATATGAAATATCGTAAATCATTGCTTTCTGGAGCTTTTTGTACGGGACTTCTTGTCCTGTCAGCTTGTGGAACCCCACAACAAATAGCTTATTTCCAGGATTTTAACCAAAATCCTGACACGCTAATCAATCTGAAAAGTGCGGTGATCACCGCCAAGCCAACAGATAAACTCTACATCGGCGTGAAGAGCAAGGATCCACAGATCACACAGCTCTTCAACCTTATGGGAACCACCACCAGCTACTCTACGTCGTCCATCGCCAAGGATGCCTATTATTATACGGTAGACAGCAAGGGCAACATCGACTTTCCTGTGCTGGGCACCCTGCATGTGGCAGGTCGTACCCGAGAGCAGATTGCCGAGGGAATCAAGAAAGTTCTGGTGGAGCGCAACTTGGTGAAGGATCCCGTGGTGACCGTCAGCCTGACAAATCTCCACTATTCGGTGATTGGTGAGGTGGCACGCCCTGGACAGTATGAAATCGAGGACGAGAAAGTGACTATTCTCGATGCCCTTAGCAAGGCGGGCGACCTGACCATCTATGGCACCCGTGAAGACGTGATGGTGTTGCGCCAGGAAAACGGCCACCAGAAGATATACAAGATCAATCTCTGCTCGGGAAACAGCGTGTTCAACAGTCCGGTATATTACCTGCAGCAGAACGACGTGGTTTACATCAGCCCCAACAAGACCAAGGCTCGCCAGAGCACGGTCAATGGCAACAATGTCAGGAGCACGGGCTTCTGGATTAGCCTTGCCTCACTTGCCACCAGCGTGGCGGTACTTATCAAGAAATAATGTAACTGAACTTCCTGATATTCAATATTCAACACTCAACATTCAAATTCAATGATTCAGAATAATCAAGCGACGATGCAGAATGTTCCGGGTCGTCGCCCCCAGCAGGCAGAAGACTTCATTCGTCTGCAAGACTTAATGTATCTGTGCCTTGTGCGCTGGCGATGGTTTGTCATCTCGCTCGTCGTCACCCTGGGCATAGCCACTTATTACCTCCTCTCCACGCCGAGTGTCTATCAGCGCACGGCATCCATCCTCATCAAGGAAGACGGCAAGAGCCAGAGCATCAACAGCGATGTGGCCAGTATGTTCTCCGACATGGGACTCTCGGGAGGCAAGTCGAACGTCAACAACGAGTTGATTGCCATCCAGTCGCCAGCCGTCTTGCTGGAGGCAGGTAAGCAGCTCAAACTCGACGTAAACTACAGTGAAGACGGTACCTTCCATCCTGTGGCTCTCTATGGCAGAACGCTGCCTGTAACCGTTCATTTCTATAGCTTGAACGATATGCAGAGCGCCAATTTGGATGTAGAGGTAAAGCATGGCAACCTGTTTTCCATCGTACATGTGAGTGGCACCGATAAGGCTGGAAACGTAGTGGAATCGGACGAGGAGGTACAGGGCAAGCTGGGCCAGACCGTCCGCACGGCGATGGGCTATGTATGCGTAGACCAGGCACCGGGCTATTCAGCCTTCGTCAATGGACATGAGAGCAGGAAACTGCATGTGACTCGCACCAACCTCTATGCCATGACCGACCATATCAAGGCGTCGCTCTCGGCAAGCATCAGCGAGGAGAAGGCTACAGTCATCGACCTGACCTATAAGGACCAGCTCACCCAGCGCGCCGAGGACGTGCTGAACACCATCATCTCCGTATACCGCAAGAACTGGATGGAGGACAAGAACCAGATGACCGTCTCCACCTCCCATTTCATCACCGAGCGTCTGGGCGTCATCGAGCGAGAACTGGGCGACGTAGACAAGGACATCTCCTCGTTCAAGAGCCGCAATCTGCTGCCCGACGTAGAGACCGCCGCACAGCAATACATGCAGAAGAGCGGCGATGTAGACAAGCAGATACTCGAGCTGAACTCACGCCTCTCCATGGCACGCTACCTGCGCGACTTCCTGACTGGCAAGGTGGGCAAGAACCAGCTCCTGCCAGCCAATATCGGCATCGACAGCCCGGGCATCGAGCAGCAGATTACCGAATACAACAAGCAGCAGCTGGAGCGCAACAACCTGGTGGCTAACTCCAGCGAGCAGAACCCATTGGTGGCTGACTATGACCAGAGCCTCGCCTCCATGCGCCATAGTATCGTAACCAGTATCGACAACTTCGTGGTGACACTCAACTCGCAGCTTGGCAACCTGCAGGCAAACGAGGCGCAGACCACCAGCCAGATAGCCAGCAACCCTAGCCAGGCAAAGTACCTGCAAACAGTGGGTCGCCAGCAGAAGGTGAAGGAGGCGCTCTACCTCTTCCTCTTGCAGAAGAGAGAGGAAAACGAGCTTTCCAAGGCTTTCACCGCCTACAACACGCGCATCATCACCCCTCCTACGGGCGACATCAAGCCCGTGCAGCCTGTGCGCCGCAACATCATCCTCGTGGCTTTCGTTCTCGGATTCCTGATACCTGTGGTAGTCATCTTTATCCGTGAGAACATGAACACGACGGTGAGGGGCAGAAACGACCTCAAGAACATCACCATACCATTCCTCGGTGAGATACCATACAGCATCAGTCGCAAGAACAGACCAACTCTTCTGCAGCGCATCCAGTTCTGGAAGAAGCCGAAGGAGACGCGACAGATTGTGGTGAAGGCAGGCAAGCGCGACATCGTGAACGAGGCGTTCCGCGTGCTGCGCACTAACCTGGAGTTCATGATAGGTACCCATCCTGAGCAGAACGTCATCATCCTTACGTCTTTCAACCCAGGCTCGGGCAAGAGTCACCTGGCAGCCAACATCGCCATGTCGTTCGCCATCAAGGAGAAGAAGGTACTCGTCATCGATGGTGACCTCCGCCATGGTTCCATATCCATGCTCGTGGGCAGCCCTGGCGAGGGACTCAGCGACTATCTCAACGGCAGAACCGATGACCTGGAGGGCATCATCTGCCATGGCGAGGAGTATGGACTGGTGAAGGGTTTCGACGTGCTGCCTATCGGTACCATGCCGCCTAACCCTACGGAGCTCCTCTTCACCGACCGTCTGGAGAAGATAATCAAGCAGATCAGGGGTGAGTACGATTATGTGTTCATCGACTGTCCACCTGTGGAAATCGTGGCAGATACCCAGATTATAGAGAAATTTACCGACCGCACCATCTTCGTGGTACGCTCGGGCTTGATGCAGCGCAGTATGCTGGGCGACATCGAGCAGCTCTACAAGGATAAGAAATTCAAGAATATGTCACTCATTCTGAACGGAACCAAGGCTCAGGGCGGCCGCTACGGCCACTACTATCGCTATGGCTATCACTATGGCTATGGCTACGGCTACCACTACGGCTCCGACAAGAATGGGGGGCAAAAATAGGAAAGTAGAAAATAGGATAAAAGAATAGATAAATATGAATATATTCCGTGAGGCGTTCCGTTGGATTTGCAATCCGACGGCAATCAAGAAAGCACCATCAGAGAGACTCCCCGGCGGCATCGACTGGCACTGCCACATCCTGCCCGGCGTGGACGACGGATTTCAAGAGGTAAAGAAGTCGTTGGAAATGTTGTGCCTTTACGAAGGCGCAGGCATGAGGGATGTCTGGTTTACGCCTCATATTATGGAAGACGTACCCAACGAGACCACCCATTTGCGCCAAGTATTTGCGAACTTCCAAAAACAATATCAGCAGGACTTCGCTGAGCGAAACCCTGCTGACAGAAAAATGCTCCGGCTGCATCTCGCAGCCGAAAATATGCTAGATGCGCTCTTCGAAAAGCGCCTGAAGGCAAACGACCTGTTGCCGCTGGGCGAGGATGGCAAACTCCTGTTGGTGGAGACGAGCATCTTCTCTGCCCCGATGAATTTCCATGCCCTCCTGGAGCGCATCAAGAACAAGGGCTACACGCCCGTGCTTGCCCATCCTGAGCGCTACCTCTACATGGAGAAGCGCGATTACGAGAAGCTCAAGTTGATGGGCATAAAGTTCCAGCGAAATGTGTTCTCGATAGATGGACAGTATGGCAAGAAGGTGCAGAAACGATGCAAGTGGCTCATGAAGCAAGATATGTACGACATGGTGGGCTCCGACATGCACCGCCTCGGCATCTTCTGGCAATACTGGTAGAATTAGAACTTAAGGTTTGATTACTGGGAATTTTACTGGCAGCTCTGTACGCAGAATGCGCTAGCTACGGCGGTAAGTACGGTGATGATGAAATTGATCACCTTCTTGATGGTTTCTTTCTTCATAGTTCAAATTAAAAATTCAACATTTAACATAAGCATTAAAGTGGAAATTTTTTCGCTGCATCGAAGCAAGGGCATGCCTTCGGGGTGGTGCCCGGCAAGTCACGATGCCCCACAATCTTAGCCTGTGGGAACGTGATCTTGAGCTTGCGCAGCAGATTCCACATTGCGTCATACTGGGCACGGGTAAGGGTGTCGGCAGGACGACCCTCGTCATCCAGCCCGCCCTCGTAGCAGATGCCGATGGAGCAGCGGTTGTATGGGCGGGCATGTGAGCCCACCTCCAGCAGCTTTCTGAACTGCGTGATGCTTCCGTCCTTGTGGACATAGAAGTGGTAGCCCACGGTGCGGAATCCACGCTTCTTGTGGTCGCGCATCAGTTGCTTGTCGGTGTAGTTACGGTCGGCACGTGTTGCCGAGCAATGAATTACGAGAAAACGGACGCTCAGAGGTGAGTCCATCATCTCGCCGTTCTCTGTGTAGGCGAGCAGGAGATGCTCATTGAGCACCTCCTCGCCGCCAATCGTCATCGGAAATCGATCTTGTGTCATTTTCGGTCAATTGATTTTAAAAACTTGTTAAGGGGATTTGCAATCCCCGGTTACTCAAGTCCATCGCCTTCCGAACTGCTGCCTGGGTTAGTGGTAGAGCCAGAGTCGCTCTTGCCTGTATCTCCCGATGGCGTAGTTGTTTCGGTGTCGGTGGTGGTCGAAGACTTCTTTTTCTTAGCACCATACTTCTTCAAGTTGGCGTCGAGGTTGAGATTCACAGAGCGGAAGTCGCCCGTGGCGCGGGCTTTCATTCTTACTCCTTCGATGTTCTTAGATACGGTGAAGTCGTCGGCGTTCTCTGCACCCATCTTGTTCTTGATGCTGATGTAGAAGATGGCGAGGTTGTCGAGCTTTACATTCTTGCCCATGAGCAGGAGCTCCTTGATGTGGGTCACGGCATCGATGAGGATGCCCTTGATGGTCCCGGCTGAGAATGGAGAGTTGTGACCATGCATGTGGTCGGCGAGCTCATCGAGATCTACAGTTTCACTAATGTGGGGCTTGGCGTAGTACTTGCCATAAGCCTTCACGTTCTTCTTGTTGTTGTTCTTCTTTAAATCGTACTCAATCATAAGGCTAATAAATTGTTTTATGGTTCGTGTTTCATGTATTAAAGCGCTGCGCAGTGCTTGTTTCTTGTTTACGGTTGCAAAGATACTACTTTCATAAGAGGCTTCTGTACGATAGGGGTGAGATAGGGATACGATGGGGCATAAAACAGGAAAACTCAGTATTATGGCTCGCCCAGATACTCATAGATGAGCAGCGTCTGGCGCATGGTGAAGGTCTTCGCCAACCGTTCGTAGCCCTCTCTTCGCAAGGCTTCAAGCAGAGGCGGACAGTGGTTTACCATTCGCATCAGGTGGTTTAGTGCCACGTGTTTCGACTGCTCCGGAAAGTAGAGCTTGGCAAGCTCGAATTTTTTGTATATCTTGATTTTCATATAGATTTGACTTTTATGAATCGCGGTAATAATACTTAGCGTTTCTCTTGATGATACTTAGCGTTGCTGGCAATGCTGGTTAGCACTTGCCAGAATGCTGCTTATTGTTGGTCAGAACCATTCTGGCTATGCGTAGCTATGGTTCTGTACGGTTTCAAGTACGTTTCTGCGCATTCGTTTGGACTGCAGATCGCCTCGGTGTTGATTTCTCCCGGATTCTTCTCTATTACGAGCCATCCGTTGCCTTTGGCGCGGTGTACCTTCTTGAAGCCCAGTCGCTGCATCACGGCACTCAGATTCTGGTGACTCATGTTGCGGCTCAGGGCAGGACTTCCGCCTATGCGCTCCATGATTTCCGATGAATAGCGGAACTTTACATATTGAGGGGCGGTGTCTGATTTCGGCACCTTGTAGAAGCGCAGTATCTGGTCTTCCATGAAGTTGGAAACCATGAACATGCCGTTGTGCTCCCTCATCACGTCGATGTCGACGGTGGTGAGCCAGTATACCCAACCCTCTTCTTGGTTTTTCACCCGATTGGTTACCTCTTGTCCCAGAGCTACAGCCTGGGCATAGACGTGCTGGTAGTCGATGGGTGTCTCCCTAGGGCTCTCGATATTGTCTACGAACCATGGTGAGTAGCGGCGGTTCTCCTCGTCGGTGATGATCTGTATGCTGTTGCTGGTGCCACAGAGGGCACCACGGTGCAGCAGTTCCGAACGGTACTTGTCGTAGGGGCGGCGGATGGAGAACACCAGCTTGGTGACGTTGCTCTTGAGGGCGCTCAGCCCCTTGCCGAAGGTAGACTCCAGTTCGTCGAGGCATATGAGTGCCTTGCTTGAGAAAGCCTCCATGAAGTCCTTGTCGGTATAGTTGGCGGTTGACTCGTTGATGAAGTACTGGCGCAGGCATGGCGGCAGGATATAATAGAAGAATGTGGTTTTGTTGATGCCACCCCTCCCGATGAATATCAGGATGGTCTGGCTCACCACTCTCGGTGATACCCATGCCACCACCATCGATACGAGCCATTTCTTGAAGAAGTATCTGAACTCTTCCTGCGAGTGGTGGTAGCCAGGGCAATAGTTGATGGTTACCCGGTTGGCAAGCTCGTCGATGTAGTCGGTCTTTCCGTCCCATTTGGGCAGACTCCTGAGATATTCGTCGAAGGGATCCCAAGGCTCGCTGAAGTCGCTGTTGATGATGGCGTGCAGCTTGATGGCGGTCACTTCGAGTCCCATCTCGTCCATCTGGGTCCAGATGGTGTTCTCTATGTTGTCGTCGATGCGGGTCCACTTATGGTATTTGCCTTTGATTATATCGCGACTCAGCACCTCGTGAAATCCCGTCACCTCATTGTGGTGAAACTCGTATCTCATCGAGAGCCACTGCTTGATAACCTTGACTGTCGGCTTACCCGAGAAGCCCTCGCCTTTGCGGTAGAAGTGCCAGGTGCCTAGTTTCTCAGTGTGCTTGTAGCATGATTTCATCACGCTGTCAGCATCGGGATAGTCGGAGCTGAAGTTGCTCTTGGCGTAGGTCATTGCCTCTTCCTTGTCTATGCCATAGCGCACGCACACCTTGCCGAAGTGGAGCACATACTCGTTGTGGGCACCGCTCTCAAACTTGTAGCCCCACGTGTCGAGTAGGTTCAGTATGTGCTGCGCTGCCTCGTCCATCGAGGGAACCCCCTTGCCAAGTGCCACCATCTTTTGGCTGTTTCGCTTGCGCTTGCTGGCACGTTTGGCATATTTCGCTTCGTTGGCCTTCTTGGTGTAGAGCGCCTTCAGGTCGTGGGTGTCCAAGCCGAAAGGCTCTGCGTCCCAATGAAAGTAGGCGGTAGGGTCGTGGGCGAGTCCGCACATCCGGGTGATGTCTACGCATTGCTCGTCGGCAGGCACGCCTAGCAACTTACTGTAATAGCTCATCGCCTTGCGTATGATCACATCGAAAAGTTCCAGTGCGGTCACCTCGTCGTCATCTATGGGCAGGTATCTGGAGATGATGCGCAGGCCCCGTTGGCTCACGGTGATGAACCTCATCATGGTGTGAGGGTCGGCGTCCGCCTTCTGTACGACCTCCTTCATCTTTTCTGCAGGAATCTTGTCGATGTCCACGGCAATCATCTGGGTGGTCTTCACCACGTTGCGCAGTTCCTTGCCCCGTCCGTCCATGAGCACGGAGGTAGTGATGCCTGGCATCATCACCTTGGTTTGATGAGCGAGCTCGCTGCTGATGCGCATGTTCTTGCGGTAGTCTTCGGTACGAGCCTGGGTCATGGCATCGAGAGTGATGATTCGCTGCAGTTCATCAAGACTGATGAGTTGTCTGCTTTCGCTGGAGGCGATAGCATAGAAGAAAGATGGTAATACCATTTCTTGTCTTTGTTGCTGTTCTGTTGTTGTCATTTTTAAGCAAATGATTAGAAGTTGTATTAAAATTGAATCATATAGATTCCGCTGCAAAGCTAAGCATAAAATTTGGCATTGAAATCAAAAAGTTCCGATTTTGGAACATAACATAAATTTATTTAAAATGTTTTTTAAAAAAATCAAAAGTGAAGTCATGGGAATCAAGGATTCCTACGACTACAGACGGGCATGATTCCTGTCCACAAGTGTTTTAATCTTTTAGTCCACAACGTGTTCTGGGCTATGCGTGAAGAACTGAAGGAAGACCGTTTTGAGGGTGGTCTTACTGAGGAGGAGAAGCATTGGGCTTCCACCAAGTCAGCCATCCGCAAGGAGTTCCGGCTGTCTGATGCGTACACCAAGAGTCTGGAGACGATGGACCGTGTTGTTTCCATCGACGACTACTGGGGCGCGATACGTTGGATGGAGTCGTTGGTTGGCGAGGCTCACAGAGACGAGCTGCTTCGTTTGATTGACGGGTTGTTGGAACCATTGTCGCCGAAATGAGCGATTTTTAGATTAGCAAACAAAGCGTGAAGTGTGAAGGGGGTATATGAACTTTAGCGTGAAAAGAGTGTTAAAAAGAAGGCATAACTATCTGATACCCTTTCTCTTTATCTTTTGCGCACGATGTATATACAAAAGTTCTTATACACCCCCTTCACACCCACCCAAACATACAAACGAGAAGAAGTGATCGTAAAAGTCTGTGAGAATCTGACCGAATAGGTCTCATCTGCGGATAAGAATAGTAGAAGGAAAATCTGCGTCATCTGCGCTATCTGCGTGACTTTATTCAAAGACCGGACAGGTCTCAGAAAATCTGTGTTCATCTGTGCAATCAGTGGGACAATGTTAAAAACCAGAAATTCCTTGGCTATTTCAGATATTTCCCTTATATTTGCACCAAGCTTAAATAAATAGGAGATAAAATTATGAGTACCGCAATATTATCAAATGGCACAAGCTATTACATCCCGCAGTCTGATTTGTCATTCTTTACAGAGTTGGCAGAAAGAATGAAATGGCAAATCGTAAGCAAGGTTAAGAAGACTGATAGAACAGCCAAACTTAATCAGGCTATGGCTCTTATGGATACAATGATGGTGAAGGGAGGAACGCCAGTTCCAGCAGATGCTGACGGTTTGGATATTTTGACAGAAGAGAAGTATAGCCTATGAAAGTTTATGTAGATACAAATGTCTTGGTGGATTTTGTTTGCAATCGCCAGGGTTTTGTCGAAGAGGCCAAGAAGCTTTTTGCTCATGGTTATATGGAAGAATATGAACTAATGACATCAGCTTTGTCTATTGTCAATGCTGTGTATATAGGTCATAAATTTAAGCATAATGACATTGAGGAATGCCTTATTAAAGTGGCTTCATTTGTAGACGTTGTAGACCTACGTGGGCAGGTAGTTGTTGATATGCTTTCTTCTGATTGGAAAGATTATGAGGATGCGACTCAAAATGCCTCTGCAATTTGGGCGGAGGCAGATTGTATTGTAACTCGCAACAAGAAAGATTTCAAAGATTCTTCGGTTCCTGTTTATACGGTATCCGAATTCTTTGGTGTATTTGGTATCAAATAGCATTAGTACAATTCTCATATAGTATTCATCATCAAAGAGCAATAAAACAGGATCTTTCGTATGAGAACCCTACAAGGCGCTAGCCGACAAACACTCGCCGATTAGGCGTTAAACACTCGCAACTCTGTTGCGTAAGCACTCTCAGCCAGCCCCTTGCGGGCACAGGCTCCGCTGGCTGACCAAAACTCTGGCAGAGCTATAGCGTCGCCAGCTACATCCCTTGCCCTTATGCTAAGGGCGAGGGCTTGGGAGTGGGATAAGGCCCCCCTCTTCGCAAGAGGGGGACAGGGGAGTCGAAAAATCTCTTATAATATCAATTTCAAACTAGTTTTACTCAATCAATATCCAGATAAGAATACCCTCAAAGCAATTCTTATCAGGCAGGTACTCTATGTCCTTCATTTCCGATACGAAACAATTATATTGTTGGAAATAACAAAAAATATATATTACGAGAAGTAGCTTAGTAGTGTGGGCGCTACATAATCACCCACAACGCATCCTACAGCTCTCTTTCGGAAACTGACCCACCGAAAGAGACTCAGGATGCTATTATTCAAGAACTTAAAACTATGCGTGATTTTAATCAATTAAAAGTTGCCGTAGCCGGAACCGGTTACGTAGGACTTAGTATTGCTACGCTTTTATCCCAGCACCATGAGGTAACAGCAGTAGATGTAATTCCCGAGAAAGTAGATAAACTGAATCATCATATATCACCGATACAGGATGAGTATATCGAAAAATATCTGGCAGAGAAACCTCTGCATCTCACTGCCACATTGGATGGCAAGTCAGCTTATAAAGATGCAGACTTCGTAATCATTGCAGCACCAACGAACTACGACCCAGTGAAGAACTTCTTCGATACCACTCATGTAGAAGAAGTTATCGACCTGGTCCTGGAGGTAAATCCCGATGCAGTGATGGTAATCAAGAGTACCATCCCGGTAGGTTACACCCGAAGCCTATATCAGAAGTATGCTAAGAAGGGAGTGAAGCAATTCAATCTCCTTTTTTCCCCGGAGTTCCTCCGAGAGAGCAAGGCACTCTATGATAATCTCTATCCAAGCCGTATCATCGTAGGCTATCCTAAGTTGATAGATCGCCCTGAGTTTAGAGATGAGAACGAGGCAATCTTGAAGGTTACTGATGTAGAAAAGTTGAAAGAAGCAGCCAAGACCTTTGCCGCTTTGCTTCAGGAAGGAGCCATTAAGGAAAATATCGATACACTCTTTATGGGCATGAAGGAAGCAGAAGCCGTCAAGCTCTTCGCCAATACCTATCTTGCCCTAAGAGTAAGCTACTTCAATGAATTGGATACATACGCAGAAGTCAAGGGCTTGGATACCAAAGCAATCATTGATGGCATAGGTCTTGACCCACGTATCGGAACCCATTACAATAATCCAAGTTTCGGCTATGGTGGTTATTGTCTGCCAAAGGATACCAAGCAGCTTCTGGCAAACTATGCTGATGTTCCTGAGAACCTGATAGAGGCAATTGTAGAAAGTAACCGTACAAGAAAAGACTATATTGCCGATGCCGTGCTCAGAAAGGCTGGTTATTATAGCTATGCCGATGCCAATAGTTATGATGCAAGCAAGGAACACAACTGTGTGATAGGTGTTTATCGCTTGACGATGAAGAGTAACAGTGATAACTTCCGCCAGTCTGCTATCCAGGGCATTATGAAGCGTATCAAGGCAAAGGGTGCAGAGGTAATCATCTATGAGCCAACTTTGGAAGATGGCAGCACCTTCTTCGGAAGTAAAGTAGTAAATGATATGGCAGCATTCAAGGCACAGAGCCAAGCCATCATTGCCAACCGCTATGATGCTTGTTTGGATGATGTAAAAGATAAGGTATATACACGAGATGTATTTAGAAGAGACTAGTTATGGTAGATTATAATATTAGTCTAGATGGTAAGACCATCTTGGTAACAGGTGCGGCAGGATTCATCGGAAGTAATCTTGTAAAGCGCCTTTTTTATGATGCTAAGAACATCAAGGTAATCGGTATCGATAGCATTACCGATTATTATGATGTGAACATCAAGTATGAGCGATTGAAGGAGATAGAAGCTTTAGGTAAGGATTGGACATTCGTTCATGACTCCATTGCCAACAAGGAAGCTGTAGAGGAAATCTTCTCAAAAAACAAGATTTCTGTAGTGGTGAATCTTGCAGCTCAGGCAGGCGTACGTTATAGTATTACGAATCCAGATGCTTATATCCAGAGCAATCTGATAGGATTCTATAACATCCTGGAGGCTTGCCGTCATCATGAGGTAGAACACTTGGTTTATGCTTCTTCTTCATCTGTTTATGGAAGCAACAAAAAAGTTCCTTATTCTACTGATGACAAGGTAGATAATCCTGTAAGTCTGTATGCAGCTACCAAGAAGAGCAACGAGCTGATGGCTCATGCTTACTCTAAGCTTTATAATATCCCAAGCACTGGTTTACGTTTCTTCACCGTTTATGGTCCTGCTGGTCGTCCAGATATGGCATATTTCGGTTTTACGAATAAACTGGTAAAGGGTGAAACCATCAAGATTTTTAACTATGGTAACTGCAAGCGTGATTTTACCTATATTGATGACATTGTAGAGGGTATCGTAAGAGTGATGCAGCATGCGCCTGAGAAACAGAATGGTGAGGATGGTCTGCCTATCCCTCCATACAATGTATATAATATAGGTAACAGTCACCCAGAGAATCTTTTAGATTTCGTTACGATTTTACAGGAAGAGTTGATTCGTGCTGGTGTGCTTCCTAAGGATTATGACTTCGAGGCGCATAAGGAACTTGTACCAATGCAGCCTGGTGATGTGCCTGTAACCTATGCTGATACTACACCATTGGAGCAAGACTTTGGGTATAAGCCTGATACGTCGTTGAGGACAGGCCTCAGGAAGTTTGCAAAGTGGTACAAGGGGTATTGTAAGGTTAATTTATGAATATCGAGAAGTAGCTTGGCAGTGTGGATGCTGCATAATCATCCACAAGTTTAGTTTTGGCGTCATCTATGGCGCCTAGATATTTAAATATTATATTTTTATAATTTATAATTATGAAACATTTAATGAATAGGCATCACTCTTCTTTTTAGAACTGTTAGAAGAGTGCTCTGCCTCTAAACTATGAAACAGTCCTGTGTTGTTGTGGAAAACCAGTGTATGTGCGTGCCTATTGGCGTTTCCGATTTGGCCATTGGGAATTCGTGAGAGCGCACTGCAGAAGTTATCCTCGTCGTTGACGATGAGATAACATCCTAAGTCCTCACCAATCATTAGCCCGAGTGGTGAGGCATTTTTTAGAATATATTTAAATATAACAATAGTTCGTTAATAATTCTTTTACCTTTGCACTCGGAAACAAGTTTAAACGAATTATTAACGGGTGTTAAGGTAAACTATTAATAATTCTTTTAGATTTTACATACATCAAATCATAAAATTATGTTATCAAAGATTTTAAAAGGCTTTGTGATTCTTTTTACAAAGCCGAAAATAATTGGAATTATACTTTTAGGCAAAATTTCTTTCTTGATTCCCGACAAACCCTATCTCCAGTTGATGTACTGGCTGAATATGGGGAAGAAGTTGGACCTAAAGAATCCCAAGACCTTTAATGAGAAGTTGCAGTGGCTGAAGCTCTATAACCATAACCCTGCATATACGGTGATGGTGGATAAGGTGAAGGCAAAGGAATATGTGGCTGGCATCATCGGCGAGGAACACATCATCCCAACCCTTGGCGTATGGGATGATCCTGATGACATAGACTTCGATGCACTGCCTAATCAGTTTGTACTGAAGTGTAATCATAATAGTGGTACTGGTATGTGCATTTGTCGTGATAAAAGCAAATTGGACATAGAAAAGGTTAAGGCAGAACTGCGCAAAGGTTTAAAGGAAAATTACTTTATGAGATGGCGTGAGTGGCCATATAAGAATGTCCCAAGAAAGATTCTGGCAGAGAAGTTTATGGTGGATGAGAGCGGAACAGAACTGAAAGATTATAAGATTTTCTGTTTCAATGGTGAACCAAGATATTGTCAAGTGATATCAGATAGACATACAGATGAAAAGATCGATTTTTACGATATGCATTGGAAGCGCTTGGTTGGCTTGGTTGGCTTGAATGATAAAGTGCATAACAGTGAGTACGCCATACCTTGTCCTGAAAGTTTTGAGAATATGAAACTAATGGCGAGCTTATTGGCAAAAAGCATACCTTTCTCTAGAATAGACTTCTATGAGATTAATCATCAAGCTTATTTTGGTGAAATCACCTTCTTCCCAGCCACTGGCTTTGGAAACTTCAATCCAAGGGAATGGAATGTAAAAATGGGAGATATGATTACACTCTAAACAACATTAGTTTTTTATGAAAATTAAGAAAATTATTTCAGTGGCTGGTTATGCCATGCTGCAACCTGTGTCTTTTCTCTGTAAAATGCAAAAGAGCAAGATGACAATAGAAGAGGCTCATCGCATCCTAGCCTCAGTATATGCCATCGACAAAGATGATCTGGACTTTATAGGGAAAGGGGTAAACGTGCGCCTCGCTTACTATCTGATAGTCTGAATGTTAGCTTCGTTATGCCAGTCTATAATAGCGAACGCTTCTTGGAGCGTTGCGTAAGGAGTATCCTCTGTCAGCAAACTTCCGTTCGTTATGAAGTGATATGCATCAATGACGGTAGCACTGATGGAAGTCTCCGCATCCTGGAGAGATTGCAAAGTGAATATCCCGAGCTCCTGAGAGTGGTGAGCCAAGACAACCAAGGTATCTCCGTAACTCGCAACCGAGGCATTGAGCTGGCGAAAGGCGAATACATCGGTTTCTTAGACAATGACGACTATGTGAGCGAAGGCTATGTGGAGACCTTGTGGCAACCTTGTGGCAACGCCGCTTATAAATGGATGCCGATATGATACAGATAGGACATCTGGTTGTAAACGTGGAGGGTAAGGAACTTTCCCGTTCCCCCCATCCCGATATGTTCATAGATGATGACCAGTCCGAAATCCAGGAGAATGTCTCTGGCTATGTATGGAGTGGCATCCACAGGAAGCGAGTATTCGAGAACCTGCGATTCCCTATAGGATTTTGGTTTGAGGATATGATTACCAAGATGCTCTTGTCTAGGCTATGCAAGAAATTTGCTTTCGTGCATGAGTGTCTTTACTGCAAGACAGTTCATGCCAATAATGCCTCGTTAAAATTGTGGAATGGCAGCAACTCGAAATGTATAGACCATCTTTTCTTGGTGACCAAGTTTGCTGAATATGGCACCCAGACATTGTATTTTGATGATAGCGAACTTGGTTTGAATGTGCTCAACGAGCTTCGCTTGCTCTGGCAGCGCACCAAGGGTATGAACCTACAGGTGAGAGAGGCTGTCTTCGTGATGGGAAGCGATTTACTGAGACGATATCCTGTCAATACATCATCTGTAGCTACTCGCCAGATGCGTCGTTATGCCAAGGATTTCTTGAACGGGCATTACTTGAAGTGGGAGGTGGATGGCTGGATAGGTCTCTTTGAGGACCACTTTATCTAAATAGTACCCTACGGTATGTTTATACTTTATATCTAATATATATATGTACAATGAAAATATTTGATGTTAGAGAAGATAGGGAATATCGCTTTTCTTTTCTGAGATAGATAAGTCGTATTATGTTTGTTGCCGATAGCGGCGGAATTGTATATGATAAGAAAATAGTTTGAAATTATAAAGATGTACGATAAGATAAAATCTTTTTTGTATGATATTTATAGCTCGCATGTATATATTCGATGTATTTCTCCATACCTAATGTCATGCCAAAGACATTGATGTGTAGTGTATGTGGTGGCACAATACTTACTTACGATGAGGAGAAGAAACAAAGCAAAATGATTTTCCCAAAAGACATGATTGCTACTCTGAGTTCAGAGACCATATCGCAGGTGATGGAAGGATATTATAAAATTTGTGTTAAGCCTGCAGTAGATACTTGCGGCGGAGTCGGGGTAAACTTATTTGATCTCTCGAACAATGTATGTGAGTGCCAGATTAGAAGAATAGCGAAATATCGCAATAATAGTTATTTTGTAGGTAGTCCGGAATCAGGTGTGCGCTTTGCTCGTCTGATGTCCTAATCTGCCAATATCCGAAAGCACAATTTGGATCCTGTGGAGTATCTTTGTGATGTGTTCCGCAGGATCAAGAAAACGGCAAAGGACAAATGGGTAGACTTACTCGCTCATAGCTGGCAGCTGGCTACTGTTACTGCTTGGGCATAAATTCAAATGATTTTTTCTTAAAAGATAATAAAAAAGCATTCATTTTATGGCTTAACGTGCCTAAAGTGACCGCTTACAGATAGCAAAAGAATAAATGACTAAGATAATAGAAATTAAAAAGCAATTAAATAGTAGTAATGATGGTAAAACTGTATTTGCGAATTTTGGCTATTTGACCCTATTACAAATAGCAGGCTATGTGTTTCCTTTAATTTCGATGCCTTATCTTGCTAGGGTAATAGGAACTGATGGTTTCGGAAAAATAGCTTTTGCTTCGGCAGTAGTCGTCTGGTTTCAAACTGTGACTGATTGGGGATTTAACCTTACAGCCACACGTGATGTTGCGCAACATAGGGATGATAAGGAAAAAGTGTCACAGATATTTAGCAATGTGCTTTGGTCAAGATGCCTGCTGATGTTAATTTCTGGTTTTATTTTATTGCTTCTTGTAGCTATTGTACCATATTTTCGGGAGAATGCAGTGGTAATATTAATCACATTCCTAATGATTCCGGGGTATATTCTATTTCCTGACTGGATGTTTCAGGCTATAGAGAAAATGAAATATACAACTATTTTCAATCTTCTGATGAAACTTTTATTTACAGTTGCTGTATTCATTTTCATTCATAAAAAAGAAGATTATATAATTCAACCTTTACTTTCCACAATCGGTTATCTTATATGTGGAATAGGAGCCCTCTATTTGATTTTGCATAAATGGGGATATACTTTGTATAGACCCAAATGGAAAGAAATATCAAAAACTATTAAAGGTAGTACTGATGTCTTCATTAACAACATTATGCCCAATTTCTATAATAGCTTTTCTGTCCTGCTTTTAGGATTTTTCGGCGGTTCCACCGCGAATGGTCTGTTTGACGGGGGCAATAAATTTCCGACAATATTATATCAGTTTCAAGCAGTGCTTTCTCGAGCATTTTATCCTTTCTTAGCAAGAAGGTTAGATAAACATGGCTTTTATGCAAAACTTAATATGAGCATTGCTATTATAGGAGCTGTTTTGATATTTCTTGTATCACCATTGGTTATACGCCTAATTCTTGGAAAGGAGTTTAATAATTCAATCATTGTTATGCAGATTCTATCAGCGTCAATTGTTTTTTTAGCTATGAGTTTTACTTATGGTACAAGTTATTTAATCATAATTCACAAGGAAAAACCATTAAGAAATCTAACTTTCGTATCCTCTATTATTGGAATGTGTATTTCGTTTCCACTTATTTTTTATTACTCTTATATAGGTGCTGCAATCACAGTTCTAATATGTAGGGGAATGCTTGGTATAGGTTCGTTTTTATTGGCTCGTAAATATAGTGATGTTATAAAAACTAAATAGATTATGTATAAATACAGATTTTCTATTTTCACTGCAACTTATAATCGGGCTTTAATGCTTGATTCTCTTGCAGAAATGATTAACCACCAAACATTCAAGGGATCGTTTGAATGGGTCATAGTAAATGATGGTTCTACCGATAACACGGTGGAGGTAGTGAACAATATTATTGATAAAAGCAAAATTCCAATAAAGTTTATTGATAAACTGAATGGAGGCAAGCACACAGCATAGCGTGTGGCTACAAAAGTTTTTGAAGGTCGTTATGTGATCACTTGTGATGATGATCCAATTAAAGATAATATGCTCGAGGTTTTTTATTACTATTGGAAACAACTAGAATTACAACCAAATTATGATATCTTTTGGGAGGTATGCGCAAGGGCGCAATATGAAGATGGAAAATTGGTTGGAGATAAACTGCCACATCCATATTTTGACTCTGATTATAATGAAGTGAATTTCAAACTTAAAAAAGGGTGCGAAATGGATGGATGTCGTAAGGTAGAAGTACTGAGAAACGAAGCTTCGGTACCGGATAATTTTATGTTTGAGGATAAAAGCTCTAATTTTCCTGAAGGCGTGAGGTGAACACGCGCTGCGCGTAAGTATATGACACGATTTGTACCCAATATAGTACGCACATACACAATTGGTAACGAATCGCTTTGTGTTACTTCTGGGGAGATTGTCTGAAAACTCATAGCAGCCAAAATGTCTCCTAATATTCTATATTGTTAACACTTTATCTTTGGTTTTCTCGAAATATTCTCGTAACTTTTTATCTATCAAATACTTATCGCTTATGAAGTGCAATAAAGGTGAAGATAGAAGACAATACGTATTGTTTCCGGCTTGTCTGGACGAGTACATCGAGCAGGATAATCCTGTTCGCTACATTGTTGCGTTTGTAGATAGCCAGGATTTAGAAGAACTCGGCTTCAATCATACTAAACGTGAGGCTCCTGGAAATGGTGGACGACCTTCATATGACCCTTCAGACATATTGAAACTACTCATTTATGGTTATTTCAATTCTATCCGTTCTTCTCGAAAGTTGGCTAGAGAGTGCATTTTCAATATCGAGGTTATGTGGCTTTTAAGCAAGGGCCTCCCCCTGACTTTCGTACTGCTTCTGATTTCCGAAAGGATAATTTGAAGCCTATCAAGAAAGTTTTTAAATCATTGAATAAGTAGTTGGATTCCTTTGGACTCTTCAACCATTCTTACTTATCTATTGATGGTAGTAAGTTCAAGGCTGTAAATTCAAAGGATAACAACTTTACTCTTGCTGTGGGCAGACTTAACGATTGGCACTATAAGGGCTTTGACCTGCTCCTCAAGGCGTGGCACTGTATAGGGAAGGAGCACCCCGACTGGTACCTGCGCATCGTGGGGCATGGCGACGAGGAGGCGGTGACCTATCTGAAATCGCTGGCTGCCGGCATCCCGAACATCGAGTTCCAGCCCTACACGCCTAACATCAGGGAGGAATATCAGAAGGCTTCCGTCTTCGTATTGAGCAGCCGTTACGAGGGTTTCGGCCTGGTATAGACCGAGTCTATGTCGCAAGGTTGCGACTGCATCGCCTGTGACTATAAGGGCAGGCAGAGCTGGTGACCGGCGGTGTGGATGGCGTGATATGTGATGTGGATGATGTGCCTATGCTGGTGCAGAAACTGAGATTGCTTCTTGGCGATGGTTCCCTGAGGAAGAAACTACAGCTGCAAGCCATCAAGAGCGTGGATAGGTTCAGCATCGGGAATACTGCCAAGAGGTGGGAGAAGATGCTTGACTCGCTGGTTGGGCACAAAAGAGGGTAAGAGATTGTTAAATTTCGAGTTTTCTTTGTTTATATAAACAATATATATTTTATTTATCATCATGTATGCGTTGCTGATTCGGCAATCTCTACATGATGATGTTATGTTTTAATAAGATTATTAAATAGCAAGAATGTTTTTGTCAGCTGAGGAAGGCTTGCAGAAGCTACTTTTGGCATATAATTATTATTTAGATATATGAATAAGCAAGAATTATACGGGGAGGTGATGGAGCTGGCATCTTATGAGGAGGCGACCAGCGATTATCGCCAGACCTTGAGCGATGCATTAGACAAATTTTCTCAGGTAGTGAGGAATTTGGATGAACAGTATAGACCAGGTGATTGGAATTATCGTGTCTCATCGTTAGGAAAGCTAGAGTGTTATCTGTACGATGGGGGAAAGTATGGATTAAATGAATTGGTATGATTGCGCTTATCTCTTTTCTTTTTATTCTCGTTATAAGCTTCATTTATGGAGTCTATTTTAGTGATCCAATGTTGGGAAATACGCTTGTCATACATTACTTGCTTGGCGGTGTTATTATAAATGCTTTGGTGAGGAAAAATTTTACGAATTTAACTAAATGGTATTCCTTATTTTTTATTTTATATAGTATATACTTATTTTTTGTCCAAATTGGGTTGAATAAGTTTTATGGAAACAATGATGAGGTACTATTCTTTGCGAGCTCAAAAGATGCGATAAATTATGGATGGGATAAAATAGTAAAAATAACTTTTTATAAGGGCTTTTATTCAGAATATCCCGCCGCAATGTTGCTTTGGTCGGCCATAACGAAGTTAGGACATGAGATAGGGGTGGAAAATCTGAGATTATATTCTCGCTTTCATCTGCTGATAATGGGAAGTGGAATTATGGCTATATTGTGCTCTTACATGGAAGCATTAAACTATGATAAGAGGAGAACTATTATTTATGCTTTAGTTTTTGGGCTATGCACATATATTGTATATTTGACTTGCAATTATACGAGAGATTTGCATTGTATGTTTTTTATGACCATTATTGGTTATAAAGTGATGACATCCTCTAATATAACAGTTCTTTGTGAATTGTTACTCCTATCTTTTATCCTTGTCTTCTTTAGAAAGGAAAATGGACTATTTGCCTTTTTGTTTATTGGTGCGTGGATATACATGAATGGATATGTTAGCAAGAAAACTGTGGCAATTTTTGGCGTTTTTTGCTTTCTGTTGGCAGTTTCAACAATTTTGTTAGTATATAGTCAAAGTTCAGAATGGACAGACTCTCATACAGGTTCAGGACTGTTTACTCAAATTAATAGCTTACCAATATATCTGAAACCTATAGCATACACACTTTTTATGCTATTTCAACCCTTCCCATTTTATAATATGATGGGAGATGGGCATAGTGGCGGACTTTTGGCTTTGCCGATGATGTTTTTGCCAGTAATAATAATGTATGTTTTCTGGATACTGTATAAGAGCTATAGGATAGATAAAAACAGAGATTTTTTTCTGTTTTTCATTTTTGTGGGATATTTTATCCTCGTCTCATTTTTGGCTCCTGTTTATAGAAGAGTGTTCTTGATAATGCCAAGTGCTTTCTTACTTTTCCTGAAAAGACAAGACTTGGTTGATAGATGGATTAAACTTAAAGCTCTAAAATATATATTAATGTTTTGGGGAGTTGTTAATATAATGTATATATTATTTGATTTACTTAGAAAATCATGAAAAAAATATTATTGTTTACTGATATATTATGTTCTGGTGGTGCCCAACGTCAGTTAGTGCAACTTGGCAATTTGCTTAAACAGAAAGGGTATGAGGTGTTGTTTTTAGATTATTGGGATTCAAAATTTTATGATGAATTTTTGAATAATCATGGTCTGGCTTTTAATCATGTACCAACCAAGGGAAAGATAAATATTATAAGAATGTTTGCAAGGGAGGTAAAACTATATAAGCCTGATGTTGTGATTTCATATTTAGAGAATCCTTCTATTGTTGCTTCTATTATACATTTGTTTTATAAGTCTAAGTTTAAGTTGATTGTTTCTGAGAGAAACACAACTCAGAGTATGAACCTTGCAACACAAATCAGATTTTTTTTATTTAAGACTGTTGACTATATTGTTCCTAATTCCCAAACTCAGACCTCATTTATGTTAGAAAATTTTCCCTGGTTATCAGACAAAACCAAGATGATTCGTAATTATCTGGATTTAGATGTTTTCTGTCCATCTCTACGTCCTTTGCCTGATAATAATCGTGTTATTGTGGTAGGTCGTGTGGTGGAACAAAAAAATCCTATAAGATTCATAGAGGCGATAGCTAAAGTCGCGTCGAAAGGTTTTTCTTTTACAGTGGATTGGTATGGCAATCCTCATCCTATGAGCTTTCTTGCGGATTGTAATCACAAACTAAAAGAATTGGGAATAGAACGGATGTTTCATTTTTATCCATCTACATCCAATATTGTGGAGAAATATCACAATGCTTCAGTATTTATTCTGCCGTCTATTTATGAAGGCTTTCCGAATGTGTTATGTGAGGCTATGGGATGCGGATTGCCTGTCTTGGCAAGCAATGTATGCGATAATGGAAACATTCTAGCAGATGGTGATAATGGTTTTTTATTTGATCCATACAATGTTGATGATATCTCTGATAAATTAATAAGATTCTTGTCGCAAAGTAAAGACGAAAAGTTGCGGATGGGAAAGAGAAGTCGAGAGCTAGCCATGGAACTTTTCTCTAGGGAGAAATTCATACAAGCCTATATGAACTTGATAAATTCATAAACATTATGGAAAAATTGCTTTTTATAGCTTCCATTCAATATGGAGAACCACCTACTGGTGGTGGGGCGCAAGCCAAAAACCAGTTGTTGTTGGCACATCTTCAAAAGTATTATGATGTGAGGTTCTTTGATACCTGGAACAAGTGTTCTGCTGTAAGTCTATTGTCTGCAATCTTTTATATCATTGTGTTCAATCGAAAGTGTGTGTTGTCTATCTCTGGTCGTGGAGCATTGAGCATAGGTAAGTTATTGAGTTTTCTTCATATAAGAAGGCTGATTATTTATTTTGTTATAGGAGGTGATTTAGGTAATTATGTGGAGGAGCATCAGCTTTGTGTCCCTGTTCTGAAGTCGTTTCGTTGGATACTCGTAGAAGGTCAATATATGAAGTCGCAATTAAATGAGTTAGGAATTGAAAATGTGAATGTGCTTCCTAATTTTAAACCAATAGGAAACTTGCTCAAGAAAAAAAATAATGAATCTGGTTTTATTAAGTTCGTCTTTCTAGGACGTTTGATAGAGGAGAAAGGTGTTGGCTTGCTCATAGATGCTTCAAGAAAATTGTATGAAGAATATGGCAAGAAATTTTCAGTGACTTTTTACGGCTCGCAAACAAATACATATTCACAGGGATATTTTGATACCTTGGATTGTGATAACATTTCGTATGGTGGCTTCTTAAACTTAAAGTCGAAAGAGGGATTGAAACAACTTTCTGAATATGACGTGATGGTCTTCCCTACATATTTTGAGGGTGAGGGATTTCCTGGTGTGTTGATTGATGCGTTCAAGGCTGGTCTTCCTGTGATAGCTTCTGATTTCCATGCCAATCCAGATGTTATTTCAAACCCTGCATTAGGTGTGCTCATAAAGCCAAAAGATGTCGATAGTTTGAAATCAGCAATGCTTGGATTCATAGAAAACCCTTCAAGAATACCGTCTATGTCTATGGCTGTTCAAAAGGATGTATGCAAATATGACATAGACAAGGTGTTAAACAAGGAAAATATTAACAGAATCTTTGAAAAATGATACAAAGCAAACGTTTGCTATGGGCCGATTCTCTCAAGGGATGGCTCATGATACTTGTAGTTTTCGGGCATGCCATGCAATCGGTAATGCCAGATGGGTGTTTTCACAACCATTTATGGAATATGATTTATTCCTTTCACATGCCAGCTTTCATGACAGTAAGTGGCTATTTCGCCTATCGGGTGCATAGAAATGGGGGGGCAAATCGCTGTGCTCTAGACGATTCCTTCAACTGATGATGCCGTATGTGGCATGGTCGGCTACAAAGTATGGAATATCTGGTGATTATACCTTGATAAGAGTGGTGAAGATGGTACTCTATCCAGATACTTCGTTCTGGTTCTTATGGGTGTTGTTTTTTATCAATTTAATCTTTATCTTCAGCCAATGGTTAGCATCGAGATTAAATATTGACGAACTGGTGGTGATAGCCTTATCAAGCTTGCTGCTTCTGGGCATCATGGTAGGAATGGAATTCCGTATGTTCGGCTTTCAGTTTATCGCTTACTATTTCGTGTTTTATACTATGGGCTATTGTATCCACCGTTTTCCGAGGTTGCAGATTGGTAATGGGGTGATGCTTGGATTGTTGTTTATATGTTGGACTCTGCTAGCCTTGTCATGGAATATGCACGAGTTGCCAATGTGGATACCTGCCATACCGCATATACCGAGTTCCTTGTTGCAATATGCGTATCGAGGTGTGACTGCGTTGCTGGCTATCTTGTTCTTGTTGGGGATGGCTCCCAAGTTTTTGAATGCTGCATGTAGATTGAATGGTTTCCTATGTGAGATAGGTAAGGTATCGCTAGGTTACTATACTTGTCATATTACCATCAATGGATGGGTCGTATGTGGGGTGAGAAAAATATTGCCTACAGGAAGCGATGCTGTTATAGTCGCTCTTAGTTTTGTGTTATGCTTGTTTCTGACGTTCTGCATCGTAGAAGGTTTGAAGAAAAATAAAATCACAGCCAAAGTTCTTCTTGGCAAATTATAAGCAAAAAAAATGAAAATCGTAAATATATTGGGTGGATTAGGTAATCAAATGTTCCAGTATGCTCTTTATCTCGCATTGCGAGAAAAGTTTAAAAATGAAGTTGTAAAAGTTGATAGGTCATGTTTTAAAGGTTATCCATTACATAATGGCTTTGAATTAGATAAAATTTTTCAGGTAGATTGTGAATTTGCTAATTGGAAGGATTTAGTTCGTGTTTCATATCCATACTTAAATTATCGCTGTTGGCAAATTGGAAAATGTTTTTTGCCAAGGAGAAAAACAATGTGTATAGAACCCAAAAATATGGATTTAAAACAAGATATTTTTGATATTCAACATGATTGTTTTTATGACGGATATTGGCAGCATGAGGAATATTTTAAAGATATAAGAAGTGTGATATTAAAGGCTTTTACTTTTCCATTTTTGAAAGATAAAAATTTAGAGATTTGGAAAGTTGTTCAAAAAAGTAATAGTGCTTCTATTCATGTGAGGAGAGGAGATTATCTCAATCATCCTTATTATAAGGATATCTGCGAATTGGATTATTACCATAAAGCGATTCAATATTTGAGGGACGTGGTATCCCCTAATGTTTTCTTAGTATTTTCTAATGATACCGAGTGGTGTCGAAATCATTTGCAGAGTTTGTTGAATGATGTTCAAGTAATCTATGTAGATTGGAACACAGGTAGTAATAGTTATATCGATATGCAATTGATGAGTGGATGTAAATATAATATTATAGCTAACTCTTCTTTCTCATGGTGGGGAGCGTGGTTGAATACTAATGAAGATAAAATTGTAATAGCTCCCAAAAAGTGGATGAATATAGAACTCAAAGTCGATCCGATCTGTACAAGTTGGAAGCGGATATAGTTTAATAATGGATACACAATATTCTGTTTTACTCTCCTTATATTATAAGGAGAAGCCTGAGTACCTAAGGAAGTCGCTAGATTCTGTCTTTAATCAGACTCTTGTATCGGATGATGTGGTGTTGGTAGAAGATGGCAGCCTAGGAGATGCTCTGGAGAGTGTAGTGAAGAAGTATGAGGTACGGTATCCTCAGCTCCATGTAGTAAGATTCGAAAAGAACAGAGGACTTGGCTTCGCACTGAATGATGGTCTGACCTATTGCAAGCATGAGCTTGTGGCCCGTATGGATACCGATGATATTGCCAAGCCGCATCGTATGGAGAAACAGTTTGCTTTTATGCAGGCTCATCCTGAAATCGGTATGATAGGCTCTTGGATAGATGAATTCATCACTGATATTCATCAGATAGAGAGTGTGAGAAAGGTGCCTGAACATCCCAAGGAGGTGATGGAATACGCTAAGAAGCGGTGTCCGGTGAATCATCCTACTGTGATGTATCGGAAGTTGGAAGTGCTAAAGGTGGATGGCTATCAAACTCAATATTTCCCTGAGGATTACTTTCTCTGGATTAAGATGCTGATGGCTGGATGTCAGGTCTATAATATGCAGGAAAGTCTTCTTTGGTTCAGGTATGATCCGGAAACATTCAAGAGAAGAGGAGGTTGGAAATATGCTTGCGACGAGGCTATCACGCAGTATCGTATTTTGAAAATGGGTTTTATCTCTTTTCCTCGTTTCGTAATGAATGTGTGCATCAGATTTACTGCCCGCATCATTCCAAATTCTCTAAGATCTCTAATATATACGAGACTATTAAGAAGATAACAAGTATTTGTTCTATCAACATTTAATAATTTATAGAATTATGATGATACAACCAATTTATATTTTCCTGCTGGTAGCACTTATTGTGTCTGTCACCATCGCCATGCTTGTTCTGCCTAACATCCTTCTTATCTCGCATAAGAAGAAACTCTTTGATATGCCGGATAAGAGAAAGGTGCATCATGCGCCGATTCCGCGACTGGGCGGACTCTCGTTCTTCCCAGTGATGCTGATTACCATGGGCGGGCTGGTGCTGATATATCATCTGATGGGACTGAGCAGCGGGTCGATGCACGGGGAGGTGCCTTATGAGTTTTTGGCACTGCTGGTGGGTAGCATGATGCTGTTCCTGGTGGGCCTTGCCGATGATCTCATCGGAGTGGGGTATAAGAAGAAGTTTCTGGTGCAGATATTGGCGGCAAGCCTGCTCGTGGCTTCGGGCGTATGGATCAAGTCGCTCGACGGACTCTTCGGGGTGTATCAGGTTTCACCTTGGTTCGGCATGCCGTTTACCGTGCTCATCGTGGTGTATGTTACCAATGCCATCAACCTGATTGACGGCATCGACGGTCTGGCTTCGGGGCTCTGTGCCATCTCGCTGGTGGCTCTGGCGGGGCTGCATATCTGGCTGGGACTGTACTCCTATGCCCTGCTGTGTATCTCGGCACTGGGTGTGATCATCCCGTTCTGGTATTATAATGTGTTTGGAAACGAGATGAGGGGCAGGAAGCTCTTCATGGGCGATTCGGGTTCGCTCTCGCTGGGATATATCATCAGCTTCCTGATGATTCACCTGAGTACGGTGGATGTGCATCCCCGTGCCGTGAGCGACTATAACATGGTGCTGGCGTTTACCACCATGCTGGTGCCGCTGCTCGACGTGGTGAGAGTGGTGGGCCACCGGCTGAGATGCAAGAAGAACCCGTTCTTGCCGGACAAGAACCATATCCATCACAAGCTGCTGAGATGCGGACTGAGGGTGAGACAGGTGATGGTGGCTATCTGCGTGCTCTCGCTGATGTTCATCCTGCTCAACTTCCTGATGATCGGCCACGTGAACATCACGTATATCCTGGGCATCGACATCGTGGTATGGATTGTGTTCCATCTTATCTTAGATGTCATTCTGCACACCAGGAGGGCGGAAATGGATATTTAATCCTCTATATTTAAATATATGCTATTCCCGGCTCGGAGATTCAAAAAGGAATCTCTGGGTTGGGATTGTTTTTTTTGTTAAAATCGTAGAAATGCTTGGTCGTTTGGGAGAATTGATGTATATTTGCAATTCATTAGATAGCGTTTGATTATGGCAAGAAAATTATATCCAATAGGAATTCAGACATTTGAGGAAATCCGCAAGTTGGACAACCTCTATATTGACAAGACGGAATACATCTATCGTATGACACATACCGATGGAAAGTATTTCTTCTTGAGTCGTCCACGCCGTTTCGGCAAGTCGCTGCTGGTTTCTACCTTCCAAAGTTATTTCGAAGGAAAGAAGGAACTCTTCGAGGGGCTTGCCATCGAGGAGCTGGAGAAAGAGTGGAATGAATATCCCGTGCTGCACTTCAGCCTGGCTGGAGGCAAACATATGGAGAAGGAACAGCTGGATCGATATCTCTTATATATATTGAAGGAAAATGAGGATAGGTTTGGAGTGGATTGTGATTCTCCAGACCCAAACGTTCGTTTGCTCAACTTGATAAAAACTGTTACAACAAAGTCTGGCAAGCAGGCTGTGGTGCTCATCGATGAATATGACGCTCCGCTGCTGGATGTGGCGCATGAGAAGGAAAAACTCGATGTTTTGCGCAATACGATGCGCAATTTCTACAGTCCCTTGAAAGATTGCGAGCCATTGCTCCGTTTCGTCTTCCTGACGGGCATCACGAAGTTCTCGCAGTTGAGCATCTTCAGCGAGCTGAACAATATCAAGAATGTGAGTATGGACGAGCCTTACGCCGGCATCTGCGGTATCACCAAGGAGGAAATGTTGACCCAGATGAGCGATGACATCGACGCTCTTGCCGAGCAGCTGGAACTGAGTAGGGAGGAAACCATCCAGGAGCTGAAAGACCATTATGATGGTTATCACTTCACTTGGCCTTCGCCAGATGTCTTCAATCCTTACAGTCTGCTCAATTGCTTTGCCGATGGCAGAATGGATGATTACTGGTTCGGCTCGGGCACTCCTACCTATCTCATCAATATGATGAGAAAGTATGATTTTTTGCCTGCAGACCTTGGCGAGGCCATAGAGGTGGGCAAGAAGGACTTTGATGCCCCCACAGAAACGATGACCACCATCGTACCTTTGCTCTATCAGAGTGGATATGTCACCATCAAGGGATATGACAAGCCTACAAAATTGTACCTGTTGGCATTGCCTAACCAGGAGATTAGGGTGGGGCTGTATGGTAGTCTCTTGCCTCATTATCTGATGGACAAGTCGGCGAAGGCTAACACGACCATCGCCAAGATGTCGGTATTGGTGAAGAAGGGGGATATGGATGCCGCTTTCTGCCTGCTGAACGACTTCCTGGAGACGGTGCCTTACTGCGACAACACTAACTACGAGGGGCATTGGCAGCAGACGCTCTACATCATGTTTGCCCTGCTTACCAACTATAGCATCCTAGTGGAACCTCATACAGCGAAGGGCAGAATCGATATTATGATGGAGACGAATGATACCATCTACGTGATGGAACTGAAGTTCAACAAGAGTGCCGAGGAGGCTCTCGCCCAGATAGACGCAAAGCACTATGCCGACGCCTTCAAGATGAGTGGCAAGAAGGTGGTGAAGATTGGCTTGAACTTTTCTGTGAAGGACGAGGTGAACAGCCTGGAATGGAAGATTGTATCTTAAGACAGGATTGTATCTTGAGGCAAGACAAGCTGAAAATGCAGAAAATTTCTGTTATAGTCCTGTATATTTCCTGATAGCCTTGATGAAGGTATCGCCATATTTATTGAGCTTGAATTCTCCGATACCACTGATCAGGCTCATGGCATTCTTGGTGGTAGGTTTCATTCTTGCAAGTTCATGAAGGCTCTTGTCGCTGAGTACGATATATGGAGGATAACCCTGTTCGTCGGCAAGGTTCTTGCGTATCTTTCTGAGGTGTTCAAAGAGCCCTTTGTCTTCCACGCCTTTCGAGTCTTCCTGGAAGATGACACGTTCGGCATGCACCTCAGGAATGAGATTTCCCGGCTTGGCGATGGCGCCCTTCCTGTTGCGTACCGTTTTCTGTGGGCGGGTGGCTTTATCATCTTCTTCGATATAAGCCAGCGAAACATGATGTTCTCCCTTCAGTACCTTCCAGCCTAAATCGGTAACCTTCATGTAGTTGTGGTTGTTGTAGGCAATCTCGAAAAATCCCATCTGCAGCATCTGCAGCAGATAAGCATTCCAGTCCTTAGATGTTGTATCCCTGCCCACACCGAAGGTTTTCATCTCGTTGTATTTGTTTTTCACAACTGCAGAAGAATGCATGCCTCTCAGAATCTCGATGCAGGTACCTACTGCAATATGCTCACCCGAACGGACCATGGCACTCAGGGCTTTCTGGGCTCTGATGGTGCCGTCGAAGGTGCGTGGAGGATTCTTGCAAACATCACAGTTGCCGCAGTTGCAGGATGATGTCTCGCCAAAATAATTCAGCAGAATGCGTCGTCGGCATACTCTCGATTCGGCATATTCCTCCATGCGGCGCAGTTTCTCCATATTCACATCACGCTGTCCGCTTTCTTCACAGAAAGAACGGAGGGTGATGATGTCGGCCATCGAATAGAACAGCACGGTATCTGATGGTGCTCCATCTCTTCCGGCTCTACCTATTTCCTGATAGAAACTCTCTATGCTTTTAGGCATATTATAGTGGATTACCCAGCGCACATTACTCTTGTCGATGCCCATTCCGAAAGCGATGGTAGCACATACCACCTGAATCTGGTCCATCTTGAACCGCTCCTGTACTGATGCTCTGGTCTGGGCAGTCATTCCGGCGTGATAGGCTGCGGCATTGATACCCAGATCGATAAGTTCCTGAGCTACCATTTCGGTGTTCTTGCGTGAGAGACAGTAGATGATGCCTGCTTCTTCCGGATGATTACTGATGAAGCGGGTGATGTATTGGAGCTTTGCCTTTTTGGTGCTCTCCTGTCTTACGGTGAGGGAGAGGTTGGGACGGTCGAAACTGCTTACGAACGTCTGCCCATTGAGATGAAGCTGGCGTATGATATCTTCGCGCGTTATCTTGTCGGCTGTGGCTGTGAGCGCCATCACCGGGACATTGCGGAAATTCTCGTGCAGCATACCGAGTTGCGAATACTCCGGACGGAAATCGTGTCCCCACTGGCTGATACAGTGGGCCTCGTCAACGGCAAAGAGCGAAATCTTAATGTTGCTGAATAAATAAGGTATCTCGCTGATGAGTTTTTCGGGCGAAACATAAAGAAGTTTCAGTTCTCCCTTCTCGCATCGGCGTCGAATGATAAGTTCATCGGTCGTGTCGTTTCCGCTGTTCAGTGCCTCTGCCGGGATACCGTTTGCCTTGAGCGCCTCCACCTGGTCGTGCATCAGACTGATGAGCGGTGAAATGACCACAGCGGTACCTTCCATTGCTAATGCGGGAACCTGGTAGCACAGACTCTTTCCACCACCAGTCGGCATGAGAACCAGACAGTCGTGTCCCTGCATTACCTCTCTGATAATCGCCTCCTGGTTGGGGCGGAAGGTGTCGTATCCAAAATAGCTTTTTAATATCTCGTTTATCTGCATGATTGCCGTTTTATGTTTTCTGCCTTTACCGGCATGTTTTTGTTTTGATTTTCATGCAAAGGTAATGAATAATCTGCATAAATAAAAGTTTTCTCCAAGAAAAAGTGCATATTTCAAGTAAAAAACTTTGCAAAGAGCGAAAAACAGGAGGAAAAGTTTGGTATGTGGAAAAAATGTATTACTTTTGCATGGTAAAAACAGATAAAAATGGCAAAATGTAATGTAAACACTCAAGAGCGATTTGCCGATATCCAGATGCTCCGTTATGAGCTGAAGGGTTTCGAAAACCTGTCGCTCACACAGAAAATTTATATTTATTGCTTGTCGAAGGCAACCCTCTTGGGACGAGATATTACCTTCGACCAGCAGGGCAAATACAACCTGCGCATCCGTAAAACCCTGGAGGCTATATACCGTCATTACGAGGGTAACCGAGAAAGCGAAGATTTCAAGGCTTTCGAAGTTTACCTGAAGCGTGTCTGGTTTGCCAGCGGCATCCATCATCACTATGGATGTGAAAAGTTTGTGCCAGGATTTTCAGAGGAATCTTTCTATGAGATGGTTGGGGCGATTGCCGATGAATATCTGCCTCTTTCCAAGGGTCAGAGCAAGGAAGACCTGTTGGGCATTCTGGTGCCTGTCATCTTTAATCCGGAAGTCATGCCTAAGCGCGTGAATCAGACGGATGGCGAGGATCTGGTACAGACTTCTGCCTGCAATTTCTATGAGAATGTTTCTCAGGCAGAAGTAGAACGTTTCTATGCCAGGATGAAGGAAGATGGCAACGAACAGGCACCTTCGTATGGACTGAACTCTAAACTGACCAAGCGTAATGGTGAACTGGTGGAGATGAAATGGACAGAAGACGGACTCTATGGCGCAGCTATCAAGGAGATTGTTTCCTGGTTGCTCCGTGCTCAGAAATATGCAGAAAATGAGGAACAGAAACATCTCATCGATCTCCTGGTGAAGTATTACCGTACAGGCGATCTCAAGGATTTCGACCGTTACAGCATCGCCTGGGTGCAGCAGTATGAGGGAATGATTGATTTTATCAACGGATTTATCGAAGTGTATGGCGATCCGCTCGGACTGAAAGGTACTTGGGAGGGCATCGTAGAATATAAGGATCTTGAAGCTACGAAGCGCACCCAGACCATCAGTCAGAATGCCCAGTGGTTTGAAGACCATTCACCTGTAGACCCACGTTTCCGCAAACCGGAGGTGAAGGGTGTTACAGCCAATGTCATCTGTGCGGCGATGTTGGGTGGCGAGGAATATCCAGCTTCTGCCATCGGCATCAATCTTCCGAATGCCAACTGGATCCGTCAGGAATATGGTTCTAAGAGTGTGACCATCGGTAACCTGACCGAGGCATATAACAAGGCAGCTCAAGGCAATGGCTTCCGTGATGAATTCGTTATCGACGAGGATACCATCAGTCTGATGAATCAGTACGAGGATATTACAGATGATCTGCATACCGACCTGCATGAGTGTCTGGGACATGGTAGCGGACAGCTTTTGCCTGGTACCGACCCAGATGCACTGAAGGCGTATGGCAGTACGATAGAAGAGGCGAGAGCCGATCTTTTCGGACTCTATTATGTAGCCGAACATAAATTGGTAGAACTGGGTCTGACTCCGAATGATGAGGCATACAAGGCTCAGTATTACGGTTATCTGATGAACGGTCTGCTCACCCAGACCATCCGCATCAAGGAAGGCGACAAGATAGAGGAAGCCCACATGCGCAACCGTGCGCTGATAGCCTGGTGGGTGATGGAACATGCCGAGGGTGCTGTGGAACTGGTGAAGATGGATATGAACTATGCTTCTGCCGAGGATGCTTTGAAGGACAGTGAGGGCAATATCATTACGACGAAGACTTATGTGAAGATTAATGATTATGCCAAGCTCCGCCATCTCTTCGGTGAGTTGCTTGCTGAAATTCAGCGCATCAAGAGCGAGGGTGATTTCGAGGCTGCCCGCCTGTTGGTAGAGAAGTATGCCGTGAATATTGATCCGGAATTGCATCGCGAGATACTGGCAAGATACAAGAAACTGAATCTCGCTCCATACAAGGGATTCATCAATCCGAAGATGACGCTGGAGATGGATGAAGAAGGCGAAATTACAGACGTGGTATTGGATTACGAGGAGAGCTATGTCGACCAGATGTTGCGCTACTCTGATGAATATGGAACGCTTTAGAAAGTTAATAGTTAAGAGTTGATAGTTTATAGGGCATTCTTGCTATACGGCAACCATGCTATACGGCGAAGCCGCTATAAACTGTTAACTATAAACTTTTAAAATGATGATAGATAATAAGAACGAGGAATTTCCGATAGTAGATGAAATGGGCAACATCCTGGGCGCTGTAACCCGCGGTCATGCCCATGACGGAAGCAAGATATTGCATCCGGTTGTTCATCTGCATGTATTCAACAGCCGGGGTGATCTGTATCTGCAGCATCGTCCAGCCTGGAAGGATATCCAGCCGGATAAATGGGATACAGCCTGTGGCGGTCATGTAGATTTAGGCGAAAGTGTGAGTCAGGCATTGCATCGCGAGGTAAGGGAAGAATTGGGTATCACCGATTTTGAACCGGAATCTCTTGGGCATTATGTCTTTGAGAGTCAGCGGGAAAAGGAACTGGTTTATGTACATCGCTGTGTATATGATGGCGAGGTGAAACCGAGCCAGGAAGAATTGACCGGTGGCAGATTCTGGACAAAGGAAGAAATCAAGGAAAATATAGGCAAAGGTGTTTTTACTCCGAACTTCGAAAACGAATACCAGAAGTATTTCATGTAATGACGAAAATGGCCATAAAAATACGTCCCGACGTAGCATTTGCTGCATCGGGACGTATTTTTTTGTATGTCGGGACGCAGCAAATGCTACGTCGGGACGTATTTTCAGCAGGGTCGTGGCCTGTTTCTGACTGCGTCAGCAGAGCCATTATATCTCGTAGATACCCTTGAGTGCTCCTCTTGCAATTTTCTCGAAATCTTCACCGAAGTCGCAGAAACGGAGAACCGCATTAGAGGCAGCATGTTTTATTCCCAAGTTGTCACCCTGCAATGCTGCGGCAGCCTGATCCAAGAATTCGTTGATGCCACGCTCGTTAGGCTCTTTCCCATTGGCAAAGAGACGGGCAAGGAGCTGGAAACCGGCAATCTCATAGAGCGGCTTATCACTTGCTATCCACTGGTAGGCGATGACAGGCGCATAATCTACGTGCTGCAAAAGGTTGAAGGCAAGCATCTCTGCCATCTCCTGACTCTGTACCTGTTCCATCCATAAATCTGTGATTTCCGGAAGCATCTTACCGGCAGGCATGATGAGTGTAGCCAGAATCTTGCATTCCCGGATATCTTCCTTCCACAGTTCGATGGCGAGGTCATAGTCTTTACCATATTCCTCAGCCATCTTTTTCAGTTCATAGAATGGTACTCCCCAATTCAGTTTATATCCCAGTCCCTTATCGCGCATAGATTGCGATCCCGGACCGTTCATCAGCAAGCGGAAGCTTCGCTTGATAGTCATCAGTTTCTGATGTGTTTCTTCGTTCATTATATTTAGAGTAAACTATTAACTAAATTAAAGTTTCATTATTTTACAGAACATTCCTTCGAACTGTTCCTCTATATTTGCAGGTTTATGCTTGAAGATACCGAAGATGGCACTTCCGCTACCACTCATCGCTGCATATACGGCACCCAGGTTGTACAGCTTCTGTTTGATTTCTGCCAGTTCCGGGTGCATCTTGAAGATAGGTGCCTCAAAATCGTTGACAAGTTCCTCTTTCCAAGTCTCGATAGGCTGGCGTACAATGTCGCGGCAACATTTGGCTGGTGCCTGTGGGGTGATGGCTGCATAAGCCTCTTTGGTGCTGACGGCAATGTCATCGCGCTTCACCACAACCAGATGATAGCCCCTCAGATTATCGCCTGGACCACTTACCGGCATCAGTTCTTCTCCGATACCTTCTGCATAGCAAGCAGTATCGCCATCCTCAGGATCGGCTGAAATGAAGTAGGCGCAGTCTGCGCCCAGTTTGGCAGCGTATCTTTCCATCTCCGGATTACCGATATTGAGGCGGAAACGCTCGTCAAGCAAACGGATCATGAAGGCTGCATCGGCAGAACCGCCACCCAAACCAGCCTGCGAAGGAATACGCTTCACCAGGTGAGCATGGATGCGTGGAATTCTGAAGTCGGCAGCCAGGAGATTATAAGCTTTTACAACGAGATTGTTCTGTTCGTCGCAATCCACTGCGTTACCTGTAATCTTCAGATCACAAGGAACATCGCTAGGGAATTCATCGCCCATGAGCTTGATTTCAAGTGCATCGGTCAGCGGAATAGGGTAGAACACCGTTTCGAGATTGTGGTATCCATCTTTCCGCTTGCTAACTATATTTAAACCAAGATTGATCTTGGCGCAAGGAAATGTAATCATAACTTTTCAGTTTAAAGGGTTCGTTACTATTTCTTTTTCTTTGCAAAGATACGGAAAAATATCTAACATGGTGCATCTTTTACAGGATTATTTTTATCAGTAGCATTAAAAATATTAAAATAAGCCCTGTTTTGCAATATCTTTTGTATCTTTGCAATTACAAATTATTAATAGATTATGAAAAAAGGAGATAAAGTCAGATTCTTGAGCGAAGTGGGTGGCGGAAAGGTTGCCGGCTTCCAAGGTAAAAATATTGTGCTCGTTGAGGATGAGGATGGTTTTGAGATTCCGATGCCTATCAACGAGGTGGTTGTGGTGGAGCAGGATGAATACTCCATGGGCAAGATGATTTCGGCTAAGATGGATGCGCAGCAGAAGGCTGAGGAGCATGCCAATACCGAACTGCATCAGGACAGCCGGAGTATCAAGGCCATCTTGAATGATCACGATGACGTGGATATGGATGTAGAGGAATATGATGCTGCCGACCGTGAGATAACCTTTGTGAAACCGGTTGAGGAACGTACGGGTGGCAACAAACTCAGTGCTTATCTCGCCTTTGTACCTATCAACATCAAGGACGTTACCAATACCCGTTTCGAGACTTATATGGTGAATGACAGCAACTACTATCTCCACTATACCTATCTCGTGGCTGAGGGAAATGCATGGACTCTGAAAGCAGAGGGAGAAATAGAACCGAACACCAAACTCTTCATCGAGGAATTCGGTCGTGAGGCTCTAAACGAGATGGAGCATATCGCCATCCAGATGATAGCTTACAAGAAGGACAAGCCATTTCTCCTGAAACCGGCAACAGATGTTCAGTTCCGTCTCGATCCCGTGAAATTCTACAAACTTCATCTTTTCGAGGAGAACGATTTCTTCGAGACTCCAGCCTATCTCTTTACGATTGTAGAGAACGATGAAATAGCCCGTCCGCTGGTTATCGATTCCAAGCGTCTGAAAGAGCAGATGTATAAGGATGAGAAGGTTGTCGCCAACACCAGCAAGAAGAAGAGCAAGAAGGATGATGGTACCCTTGTGATAGATCTTCATGCAGATGAAGTGCTTGAAACAACTGCTGGAATGAATTCTGCAGATATTCTTCATTATCAGATGGATATCTTCAAGAAGACCATGGAGGAATATAAGAAAAAGAAGGGACAGAAAATTATCTTTATTCATGGAAAGGGCGAAGGTGTGTTGCGCCAGACTCTCATTCATGAGTTGAACTATCGCTATAAGAGTTGCACCTATCAGGATGCTTCTTTCCAGGAGTATGGCTATGGTGCTACACAGGTAACAATAAAGTAATTTATTATGAAGTACGGATTTATTAAGGTAGCCAGTGCCATCCCTGCCGTAAAGGTGGGTGATGTCATTTTTAATACCCAGCAGATAGAGGAACAGATAGCGCTGGCTGAGGGAAAGGGTGTAGAGATCATTACATTTCCGGAACTCTCTATTACGGGCTATTCCTGTCAGGATCTCTTCCGTCAGCAGATGCTTCTCGAATCATCTGAGCAGGCGGTGATGATGTTGCTCGATTTCACACGCAAACTCGATATCATCTCTATCGTGGGTGCGCCGGTGATAGCGGGCGACTTGTTGCTCAATTGTGGTATCGTTATCCAGCATGGACAGATTCTCGGTATTGTACCGAAGACATATCTTCCAAACTACAGCGAGTTTTATGAGAAACGCTGGTTTGCCTCGGCTCAGGACCTGAGAGATTGCGAAGTCCGTTATGCCGGACATAAGGTGAAACTGACGCCTGATGTTCAGATTTTTCAAACTTTCGATGGCGTACAGTTTGGTGTGGAAATCTGCGAAGATGTATGGGCTCCGGCTCCTCCTAGCAACAAACTGGCGCTAGCAGGAGCAGACCTGATTTTCAATCTTTCTGCAAGCGACGAACTCATCGGAAAACATCATTATCTGAAGAGTCTGCTCAGCCAGCAGAGTGCCCGTACCATGACCGGATATATCTACAGTTCCTGCGGATTCGGTGAGAGTACGCAGGATGTGGTTTATGGTGGAAATGCCCTGATTTATGAGAATGGAGTTTTACTTTCACAGAGTGAACGTTTCTCTGTTGAGCCGCAGATGGTTATCTCACAGATAGATGTAGAAAAACTCCGCTCTGAGCGTCGTACAAATTCTACTTATGTAAATGCCCAGCGCAACATTAAATATTCTGTTCTCGGCGGTCAGTTCAATATCCGTAATATCGAAGCCGAACCAACCGAGAATGAACGCGATTTTGTGTTGGAGCGTGAGGTGAATCCTCATCCGTTTATTCCTACCAGCAGCGATATGAATGCCTCCTGCGAGGAGATTTTCAATATCCAGCTCATGGGACTAGCTAAGCGTATCGTTCATACCCATGCCAAGACCGTAGTAATCGGTATTAGCGGCGGTTTGGATTCTACGCTGGCCTTACTCGTTTGTGTAAAAGCTTTTGATAAACTCAAAATGAACCGAAAGGGTATTGTTGGTGTCACTATGCCGGGATTCGGAACCACAGACAGAACTTACAATAATGCTATCTCGCTGATGCAGAGTCTTGGTATTACCATTAAGGAAATCAGCATCGCCAAGGCTGTAACCCAGCACTTTGAGGACATCGGTCAGGATGCCAGTGTGCATGATGTGACTTACGAGAATTCCCAGGCTCGTGAACGTACCCAGATCCTGATGGATTTAGCCAATAAGATGGGTGGTATGGTTATCGGTACCGGCGACCTTTCAGAGTTGGCATTAGGATGGGCTACCTATAATGGTGACCACATGAGTATGTATGGCGTGAATGCCAGCATTCCTAAGACCCTGATCCGACATCTCGTAAATCATGTAGCAGAGAGTGGGGTAGACGAACAGAGCCGCATCACTCTTCGTGATATCATCGATACTCCTATCAGTCCAGAGTTGATTCCGGCAGATGAGAATGGAAATATTAAGCAGAAGACGGAAGATTTGGTGGGACCATACGAACTGCATGATTTCTTCCTCTACTATTTCCTGCGTTTCGGTTTCCGTCCTTCCAAGATTTACATGTTGGCAAAGAAGGCATTTGTTGATTCCGAACTGGAGCGTGTAAAGATCAGTGATAATGATCCTGACAGCTATGATGAGGAGACTATCAAAAAGTGGCTGAAGACCTTCGTGCGCCGTTTCTTCAATCAGCAGTTCAAGCGCAGCTGTCTGCCAGACGGTCCGAAAGTAGGTAGCGTAAGCCTCAGTCCTCGTGGTGACTGGCGTATGCCTAGTGATGCTGCATCTGCCATCTGGTTGCAAGAGGCTGAAAACCTCTGAATTTGATTTCGGACAAGCCAAAAGTACAATATTCTTTCTATTTTCTGGCGCGCCCGTTATATTAATTATATACTCTTAAAGAGGCAGGATTTTGTAAATATTTGGTTTACAGAATCCAGCCTCTTTTTCTTAATATTTGTGAAATCGATTGCACAAAAATATCAGCAGAAAAGTGAAATATCTTGTTGCGCGGATAGAAATAGTTTGTAATTTTGCGGTGTAATTATTCAACTATTCAATTTTAAATTTAACAATTCCATTATGAAAAAACTTGCCGCAAAATTATGGGCGGTTTTAATGCTCATGTTGGTCTCCATGCAGACGATGGCTACAGACACGTTTACTAGCAATCGTACTGACTTCCGAGACGAAAGTATCTATTTTATGATGACCACGCGTTTCTACGATGGTGACACAGGAAACAATGTGCTCTGCTGGGATAACCAGTCAGAGCAGATCAAAACAAAAGACCCTTGCTGGCGAGGCGACTTCCAGGGTGTCATCGACAAACTCGACTACATCAAGGCACTCGGCTTCACTGCCATCTGGATTACACCAGTAGTGCAGAACGCATCAGGTTATGACTACCACGGTTATCATGCCATGGATTTCCAGCATGTTGACTGCCGTTATCAGAGCAGCGATGGTAGCAAGGACGGTGACGCCATGTTCCAGGAACTCATTGACAAGGCTCACGAAAAGGGTATCAAGATTATCCTCGACATCGTGCTCAACCACACCGGTAACTTCGGTGAGCAGACACTCTGCAAGGAGTTTGACCGTAATACCGACTTGGCAACTCAGGCACTCATCAATGCTTGTATGATTCCTAACGAGGAGAAGTTGGGTTCCGACTACCTTACAAGTGTCCCTTATGAGCAGTATCAGCGTCGTCTTGGCTTGTTGAAGAATGTTCGTGGTAAGAACGAGGATGTTCACAACTACTGGCACCATTTTGGTGACTTCAACTGGGACTTTCCTAATCGCTGGTGGGCTCAGATTGCAGGCGACTGTGTTGACCTGAATACCGAGAACGATTACGTAGCAGATTATCTCGTAAAGTGCTACGGCAGCTTCATCAAGATGGGTGTGGATGGATTCCGTATCGATACTTCCGGTCATATCTCACGTCTTACCTTCTGCAAGCAGTTTATTCCTCAGTTTACAGCCCTCGGTAAGAAGTATGAGGACAAGCGATTGAACAAGGCTCCTTTCTTCATGTATGGTGAGGTTTGCGCCCGTTACAGTGATGTCACATACCGTGGTCAGGATAACCTCTCTTGCTATTATTACACATGGGAGGCTCCACAGGACTTGCTCGACAAATGGGATGGCAGCCAGAAATACTGGGATACACAGGTACTCTTTGATAAAGCCAATGGCGGTACAGGTGTAGATGACCATCAGATGGCTCTCTGTGAGTCAGACAATGCCCCAACACCAACAAGTGACAATACCTTTATGGTGAATGGTAAGTGGCATGAGCCAGACTATTCTCAGGCAAGTGGTTTCCATGTGATCGACTTCCCATTGCACTACAACTTCGGTAATGCTGCCGCCGCATACGGTTTGGCAAAGTCAGGTGACAAGAGATATAATGATGCTACCTATAATGTGGTATATGTTGATAGCCACGACTACGGTCCTCAGCAAACCAACGACCAATTCCGTTTCTCTGGTGATGATGCTCAGTGGGCAGAGAATCTCTCTCTGATGTTTACCTTCCGTGGTATTCCATGTCTCTATTATGGTTCTGAGGTTGGTTTCCGTCGCGGTGCTCCGATTGACAGAGGTCCTCACGGTCCTCTTTCTGAAACTGGTCGTGCTTACTTCGGTGGTTACCTCACTGGTGATGTAGAAGCATCTGATTTCGGTGACTACAAGGCAACAGGTAATGTGGCTGCAACATTGAATCATGATGTTGCTCAGCACCTCATCCGTCTGAACAAGATTCGTCAGGCTGTTCCTGCTTTGCGTAAGGGTCAGTGGACCGACGATGGTTGTACTCCTGCCAAGGGTGGTATCGCCTTCAAGCGTGCTTATAAGAATGACAGCTATGCACTCGTAGCCATCAATGGTGGTGCAACATTCACAGATTGCCCTGATGGTACTTATACCGACGTGGTAACAGGCAAGACTTACACTGGTTCTACTATCACCGTTGATGCTCCTGCTACTCAGGGTCAGCTCCGTGTTCTCGTGAAGGACTGGAAGGGCGGTCAGATAGGTGAGGATGGTCCTTTCATCTATAATGAGGCTCCTAAGTCTAAGTCAGAGGCTGATCAGGCTTATGATGGTCATGAGGAAGATGGTACAACATGGGTTGAGCCACAGACTAATGAGTTTGGTTTGAAGTTCTCTCAGAATGGTGGTACTTTCCGCACCAATACTATTACTGTAGAGGTAAGCCTTAGCGGTAAGGCTACTGAAGGCTGGTTCCAGGTAGAAGGTCAGGACAAGGTAGAGTTGGCTCCTGGCGAGACCAAGACATTCACTATCGGTGAAGGTATGAACTTCAAGCAGACCAAGACTGTAACATGGTATGCTAAGAACGACAAGAGTGAGAAGAAAGGTTCTGTATCCTTCACCAAGGTGGATCCTAACGCATCTATCACCGTATATGTAAAGGCAGACAATGCTCCAACTATCTATGCTTGGGTTCCTGGTACTCCAAAAAAGGAGTTGACAGGTGCATGGCACGGTCAGACCATGGATGGTCCTGAAGAGATTGGTGGTGTCAACTACTGGTACAAGACTTTCGATGGAGTAGAGAGCTTCAATGTGGTTCTGAATAATGGTAATGACAAGCAGTCAAGTGACATCACTGGTATCACAGGCGATATCTACTTGGAATATGATGGTGGTTCAAGTGTCAAGACGCTCGATGCTCCTGTCAACACAACAGCCAAGGTTACTTTGAGTCCTAACGGTGGTGACTTCGAGAAGACTATTTCTGTAACAGCAACCCTCAGCGACAATGCCAAGAGCGGTTGGTATAAGATTGGCGATGGCGAGCAGGTGGCTCTTACTCCTGGTAAGCCAGCTACCTTCACTCTCGGTGCTGACATGATGGAAGGCGAGAGCAAGACTGTAACTTGGAGTGCAACCAATGCTGATGGTACAACTAAGACAGGTTCTTCAACCTTCAACAAGATTAAAGAGGTTGTTATTCCTACTCCAACTGGTATCTTCGCTTACTTCCTCGCTCCTTCAGACTGGAGCTTAGTTGACTGCTGGGCTTGGAATGATGCAGATAACTTTACTGGTGGTAACTGGCCAGGTGTAGCATGTACCAAGACAGACATTAAGAAGAATGGTCTGGATGTCTGGATGTGGAAGTATGATGGTGATTTGACAACTGCTCCTACTCAGATCATCTTCAACAACGGCGGTGGTCAGCAGACAAAGGATTTGAAATTCGAAAACGGTGCAGTTTATAACCTCGCCGGTAAGACCAATGAGTCTGTCTCAACAGGCATCAACCAGGTAGGTAGCAAGAAGGCTCCTGCTAAGTTGAAGATTTACTCTATCAATGGTGTGAAGGTAGCTGAGGTAGGTAGCATGGCAGATGCTGAGTACATCCTCGCTCCAGGTGTCTATGTTTGCAGTGGCAAGAAGTACGTTATCAAGTAATAAATTTCTTTTCTCTTTTAGATACGCAAGTTTTCAGATGAAAACTTGCGTATTTTTTTCGTATAATCGTTTGTGTTTGTTTATTTTACTTATTAATGCAATCGGTTGCACGAAAAAAATGAGCAGAAGTTGCTTTATTTATTTGTTATCATCATTTATTATGATTAAATTTGTAAGTGGAATAAAATTTGACTAAATATCTTAACTTAATTCAAAAATTTTTATGAGAAAGTTCAAGAAGAAGCTCTTTGCAGCGATGCTGCTGCTCCTTGCCTCGTCTAATGCGATGGCGACTGACAACTTCACGGTTAATCGTACAGATTTCCGAGATGAAAGTATTTACTTCATGATCACCACTCGTTTCTACGATGGAGATCCTAAAAACAATGTGCTCTGCTGGGATAATCAGGAAGCACAGATGAGCACCAAGGACCCTTGTTGGCGAGGTGACTTCCAGGGTGTCATCGACAAGCTCGACTACATCAAGGCGTTAGGTTTCACTGCCATCTGGATTACTCCTGTCGTACAGAATGCATCCGGTTATGACTACCACGGCTATCATGCTTCGGATTTCTCCAAGGTAGATTGCCGTTATCAGAGTGGTGACGGCAAAAAAAGCGGTGACGTGATGTTCCAGGAACTCATCGACAAGGCTCACGAAAAGGGTATCAAGATTATCCTCGATATCGTGCTCAACCACTCCGGTAACTTCGGTGAGGAGAAGCTCTGCAAGGAGTTCGACCGCGATACACGTCTTCGTAACCAGGCAGATATCAATGCTTGTATGATTCCTAATCCCGAAACATTAGGTAGTGACTATCCAAGTCTTTTGCCTGCTGCTCAGTATCAGCGTCGTCTTGCCCTGATGAAGAATACCGATGGTCAGAATCATGATCCACATAACTACTGGCACCATTTCGGTAACTTCAACTGGGATGAGCCTAACCGCTGGTGGGCTCAGATTGCTGGTGACTGTGTGGACCTCAATACTGAGAATAATACAGTGGCTGAATATCTTATCAACTGCTATGGCAATTTCATCAAGATGGGTGTCGATGGTTTCCGTATTGATACATCCGGTCACATCTCACGTCTTACCTTCTGCAAGCAGTTCATTCCTCAGTTTGCTGCCCTCGGTAAGCAGTATGAGAACAAGCGATTGAACAAGGCTCCATTCTTCATGTATGGTGAGGTTTGTTCCCGTTACAGTGAGGTGCAGTACCGTGGTCAGGACAATCTTTCACCTTATTATTATACATGGCAGGCTCCACAGAACTTGATGGATCAGTTTGATGGCAGCCAGTCATATTGGGACACTCAGGAAATCTATGACCGTGGTACAGGTTATGATGATAAGCTGATGCCTCTCTGCGAGAAAGATAAAGCGAATTCTCCAGAAAGCAACAATACCTTTATGCTGAATGGCGCATGGCATGAGCCAGATTATTCTCAGTCAAGCGGTTTCAATGTGATCGACTTCCCATTGCACTACAACTTCGGTAATGCTGCCACCGCATACCGTTTGGCTAAGACTGGTGATATGAAATATAATGACGCTACCTATAATGTGGTATATGTAGACAGTCACGACTATGGTCCTGGGTCAGGGTCTCGTTTTGGCGGCTCAGACGCTCAGTGGGCAGAGAATCTCTCTCTGATGTTCACCTTCCGTGGAATCCCATGTCTCTATTATGGTTCTGAGGTAGGTTTCCGTCGCGATGTTGTGATTGACAGAGGTCCTAATGGTCCTCTTTCTGAAACTGGTCGTGCTTACTTCGGTGGTTATATCACAGGTGATGTAGAAGCATCAGACTTCGGTGAATACAAGGCTTCTGGTAATGTGGCTGCCTCATTGAATCATGATGTCGCTCAGCACCTCATCCGTCTGAACAAGATTCGTCAGGCTGTTCCTGCTCTCCGTAAGGGTCAGTGGACAGACGAGGGTTGTGCTGCTAACGGCGGTATCGCTTTCAAGCGTGCTTACAAGGACAGCTATGCACTCGTAGCCCTCAATGGTGGTGCTACCTTTACAGATTGCCCAGCTGGTACTTATACAGACTTGGTAACAGGCAAGACTTACACAGGTTCTACTATCACTGTTGATGCTCCTAATAATCAGGGTCAGGTTCGCGTACTCGTGAAAGACTGGACTGGTGGCAAGCTCATTGATGATGGTGCTTTCATCTACGAAACTGCTGCTCAGCATAAGGGTGATCAGACCTATGATGGCAATGAAGAGGCTGGTACAACTTGGGTTGACGAGGCTTCTCTTCCGCCAGTAAGCGTTTCTCTTTCTCCAGCTGGCGGAAATTTCCGTACCAATACGGTAACTGTTACCGCTGAGGCCTCAGAAGATGCTACGTCTGCTTGGTATCAGATAGAGGGACAGGACAAGGTAGATTTGACCCCTGGTAAGCCTGTTACCTTCACTATCGGTGATGACATGAACTTCAAGGACACCAAGACAGTGACTTGGAGTGTAACAAGCTCTGAAGGCAAGGAGAAGACTGGTAAGGTTACATATACTAAGGTTGATCCTAACGCATCTATCGTGGTCATGGTGAAGGCTGATAAGGCTCCTTACATCCACGCTTGGACAACAGGTACTGGCGCTAAGAATTTGACAGGTGCATGGCCTGGTAAGGTGATGAAGGGTCCTGAGGAGATTGATGGTGCTAAATACTGGACTTATGATTTCGATAACGTTGAGAGCTTCAATGTAATATTGAATAATGGTAGCGGTGCTCAGTCTGGTGACATCACTGGTATTACAAGTGATACCTACTTGGAGTATGACGGTGGTAAAAGTGCCAAGAAGATTTCTGCTCCAGCAAATTCGACAGCTGCTGCTAAGGTGGCTTTCAGCCCTAACGGTGGTGAATTTGAGAAGTCAATCACTGTAACTGCAACGCTGAGCAGCAATGCTAAGAGCGGTTGGTATAAGATTGGTGATGGTGCGCAGGTAAATCTTACTCCTGGTAAGGCTGCTACATTCACACTCGGTGCTGACATGATGGAAGGCGAGAGCAAGACTGTAACTTGGAGTGCAACCAATGCTGATGGTACAACCAAGACAGGTTCTTCAACCTTCAACAAGATTAAAGAGGTAGTTATTCCTACTCCAACAGGTATCTTCGCTTACTTCCTCGCTCCTTCAGATTGGAATCAGGTAGATAGCTGGGCTTGGAATAATACAGACAACTTTACCGGTGGTAACTGGCCAGGTGTAGCATGTACCAAGACCGGTGTGAAGAAGAATGGTCTGGATGTCTGGATGTGGAAGTATGATGGCGATTTGACAACTGCTCCTACCATGATCATCTTCAACAACGGCGGTGGTACGCAGACAAAGGATTTGAAATTCGAAAACGGTGCAGTTTATAACCTTGCCGGTAAGACCAATGAGTCTGTCTCAACAGGCATCAACCAGGTAGGTAGCAAGAAGGCTCCTGCTAAGTTGAAGATTTACTCTATCAATGGTGTGAAGGTAGCCGAAGTAAACAAGGTTTCTGATGCAGAATACGTTCTGGCTCCAGGTATGTATATCTGCAATGGCAAGAAGTTTGTTATCAAATAAACTTACCGCTACTTTGGGACTTAAACAAGCACTTCGCCTGCTTTGTAAGCGGGTAGTGTGAGTTTGTCCCCGTGCGGTTAGCAGTTTATGTACATGATATCCTCTGAATGGGGCTGATTTTTGCAAATATCCGTTTTGCGAAATTCAGCCTCTTTTTTCTTTGTTATTGCGAAAACGATTGCACAGAAAAAACAATAGAAAAGTGAATTGTTTTATAGTATTTATAAAAAGAATTCGTAATTTTGCGGTGTAATTATTCAACTATTCAATTTTAAACTTAACAATTTCATTATGAAAAAACTTGCCGCAAAATTATGGGCGGTTCTTATGCTCATGTTGGTCTCTATGCAGACGATGGCGACGGATGTCTTCACATCTAATCGTACTGACTTTCGAGACGAAAGTATCTATTTCATGATGACCACTCGTTTTTACGATGGTGATCCCTCTAATAACGTGCTCTGCTGGGACAACCAGGAAGCACAGAAGAGTACCAAGGACCCTTGTTGGCGAGGTGACTTCCAGGGTGTCATTGACAAGCTTGACTATATCAAGGCGCTTGGTTTCACTGCCATCTGGATTACTCCTGTCGTACAGAATGCATCCGGTTATGACTACCACGGCTATCATGCTTCGGATTTCTCCAAGGTAGACTGCCGCTATCAGAGTGGTGACGGCAAAAAGAGTGGTGACGTGATGTTCCAGGAGCTCATCGACAAGGCTCACGCCAAGGGTATCAAGATTATCCTCGATATCGTGCTCAACCACACCGGTAACTTCGGTGAGGAGCATTTTTGCAAGGAGTTCGACCGTGATACTCGTCTTCGTAACCAGGCAGACATCAATGCTTGTATGATTCCTAATTTGGAAACATTGGGTAGTGACTATCCAGGTCTTCTGCCTGGTTATCAGTATCAGCGTCGTCTTGCCATGATGAAGAATACCGATGGTCAGAATCATGATACTCACAACTACTGGCACCATTTCGGTAACTTCAACTGGGACTTGCCTAATCGTTGGTGGGCTCAGATTGCAGGTGACTGTGTGGACCTCAATACTGAGAATAATACAGTGGCTGAATATCTTATCAACTGCTATGGCAATTTCATCAAGATGGGTGTCGATGGTTTCCGTATTGATACATCCGGTCACATCTCACGTCTTACCTTCTGCAAGCAGTTCATTCCTCAGTTTGCTGCCCTCGGTAAGCAGTACGAGGACAAGCGATTGAATAAGGCTCCATTCTTCATGTATGGTGAGGTTTGTGCCCGTTTCGGTAGTGTGCAGTACCGTGGTCAGGACAACCTTTCACCTTATTATTATACATGGAAGGCTCCAAAGGATCTGATGGATGGCTTTGATGGCAGCCAGTCATACTGGGACACTCAGGAAATCTATGACAGTGGTACAGGTTATGATGCTAAGCTGATGCCTCTCTGCGAGAAGGATAACGCGGATTCTCCAGAAAGCAACAATACCTTTATGCTGAATGGTGCATGGCATGAACCAGACTATTCTCAGTCAAGCGGTTTCAATGTAATCGACTTCCCATTGCACTACAACTTCTCTAGTGCAGGAAGTGCATACGGCTTGGCTAAGTCTGGTGATATGAAATACAATGATGCTACTTTCAATGTGGTATATGTAGATAGTCATGACTACGGTCCTCAGCCAAGTGATGGTATCCGTTTCTCTGGTAGTGATGCTCAGTGGGCTGAGAATCTCTCTCTGATGTTTACCTTCCGTGGAATCCCATGTCTCTATTATGGTTCTGAGGTAGGTTTCCGTCGTGGTTCTGTGATTGACAAAGGTCCTAATGGTCCTCTTTCTAACACTGGTCGTGCTTACTTCGGTGGTTATATCACAGGTGATGTAGAAGCATCAGACTTCGGTGAATACAAGGCTTCTGGTAATGTGGCTGCCTCATTGAATCATGATGTCGCTCAGCACCTCATCCGTCTGAACAAGATTCGTCAGGCTGTTCCTGCTCTCCGTAAGGGTCAGTGGACAGACGAGGGTTGTGCTGCTAACGGCGGTATCGCTTTCAAGCGTGCTTACAAGGACAGCTATGCACTCGTAGCCCTCAATGGTGGTGCTACCTTTACAGATTGCCCAGCTGGTACTTATACAGACTTGGTAACAGGCAAGACTTACACAGGTCCTACTATCACCGTTGATGCTCCTAGTAATCAGGGTCAGGTTCGCGTACTCGTGAAAGACTGGAAGGGTGGCAAGCTCATTGATGATGGTGCTTTTATCTATGCTTCTACTGCTCAGCATAAGAGTGGTCAGGACTATGATGGTAATGAAGAGGCTGGTACAACTTGGGTTGACGAGACTCCTCTTCAGCCAGTAAGCGTTTCTCTTTCTCCAGCTGGTGGAAGTTTCCGCACCAATACGGTAACAGTTACTGCTGAACTCTCAGAAGATGCTTTGTCTGGTTGGTACCAGATTGAGGGACAGGACAAGGTAGCTTTGACCCCTGGAAAGCCTGCTACCTTCACTATCGGTGACGACATGAACTTCAATCAGACCAAGACTGTGACTTGGAGCGCTACAAGCTCTGAAGGCGAGAAGACTGGTAAGGTTACTTATACCAAGGTAGATCCTAACGCAGCTATCACCGTATATGTAAAGGCAGACAAGGCTCCTTACATCCACGCTTGGATAACTGGCGGCAAAAATCTGACAGGTGAATGGCCTGGTAAGGTAATGGATGGTCCTGTGGAGATTGATGGTGCTAAATACTGGACTTATGATTTCGATAACGTTGAGAGCTTCAATGTAATATTGAATAATGGTAGCGGTGCTCAGTCTGGTGAAATCTCTGGTATTACAGGTGATACCTACTTGGAGTATGATGGTAGTAGAAGTGCCAAGAAGATTGACGCTCCTGTCAATACAGTTGCTACTGCCAAGGTTACTTTGAGTCCTAACGGTGGTGACTTCCAGAAGACTATCTCCGTAACTGCCACATTGAGCAACAATGCCAAGAGCGGTTGGTATAAGATTGGCGATGGCGAGCAGGTAGCTCTTACTCCTGGTAAGGCTACTACCTTCACTCTCGGTGACGATATGCTGGAAGGCGAGAGCAAGACTGTAACTTGGAGTGCAACTAATGCTGACAATGAAACCAAGACAGGTTCTGCTACCTTCAACAAGCAGAAAGAGGTTGTAATTCCTACTCCAACAGGTATCTTCGCTTACTTCCTCGCTCCTTCAGACTGGACTGATGTTCACGCTTATGTTTGGACTGATGGTGACAAATATGCTGGTGAATGGCCTGGTGTAGCTTGTACCAAGACTGGTGAGAAGAAGAATGGTTTGGATATCTGGATGTGGAAGTATGATGGTGATAAGACTGAACTTCCTGCTAAGATTATCTTCAACAATAATGGTAATGGTAACAACCAGACTGGTAATTTCGATTTCGTAAACGGTGCAGTCTATGACCGCAACGGTAAGACCAATGAGTCTGTCTCAACAGGCATCAACCAGGTAGGTAGCAAGAAGGCTCCTGCTAAGTTGAAGATTTACTCTATCAATGGTGTGAAGGTAGCCGAAGTAAACAAGGTTTCTGATGCAGAATACGTTCTGGCTCCAGGTATGTATATCTGCAATGGCAAGAAGTTTGTTATCAAATAAACTTACCGCTACTTTGGGACTTAAACAAGCACTTCGCCTGCTCTGTAAGCGGGTAGTGTGAGTTTGTCCCCGTGCGGTTAGCAGTTTATGTACATAATATCCTCTGAATGAGGCTGAATTTTGCAAATATCCGTATTGCGAAATTCAGCCTCTTTTTCTTTGTTGCTGCGAAATCGATTGCACAGAAGAAACAATAGAAAAGTGAATTATCTTATAGTATTTATAAAAAGAATTCGTAATTTTGCGGTGTAATTATTCAACTATTCAATTTTAAACTTAACAATTTCATTATGAAAAAACTTGCCGCAAAATTATGGGCGGTTCTTATGCTCATTCTAATCTCGATGCAATCGATGGCGACAGATGTCTTCACATCTAATCGTACCGACTTCCGAGACGAAAGTATCTATTTCATGATCACCACCCGTTTCTACGATGGAGATCCTAAAAACAATGTGCTCTGCTGGGACAACCAGGCAGCGCAGATTGAAACCAAAGACCCTTGCTGGCGAGGCGACTTCCAGGGCGTCATCGACAAGCTCGACTACATCAAGGCGCTTGGTTTCACTGCCATCTGGATTACTCCTGTCGTACAGAACGCATCCGGTTATGACTACCACGGCTATCATGCTATGGATTTCCAGCATGTTGACTGCCGCTATCAGAGCAGTGATGGTAAGAGCGGTGACGTGATGTTTCAGGAACTCATCGACAAGGCGCACGCCAAGGGTATCAAGATTATCCTCGATATCGTGCTCAACCATACAGGTAACTTCGGTGAGGAGAAGCTCTGCAAGCTGTTCGATCGTAACACACAACTTCGCAACCAAGCTTACATCGATGCTTGTATGACCCCTACAGAAACTTTGGGTAGTGACTACCTGACCATCCTTCCAAAAGATCAATACCACCGTCGTCTTACCATGATGAAGAATATGGATGGTCAGAACCGTGATATTCACAACTACTGGCACCATTACGGTCAGTTCGGTTGGGATGATCCATCCCGTTGGTGGGGTCAGATTGCTGGTGACTGTGTTGACCTCAATACAGAGAACGACGAGGTAGCTAAGTATCTCGTAGATTGCTATGGTCAGTTCATCAAGATGGGTGTGGATGGTTTCCGTATCGATACATCTGGTCACATCTCACGACTCACTTTCAACCATCAGTTCGTTCCTCAGTTTGCTGCCCTCGGTAAGCAGTACGAGAATAAGCGATTGAACAAGGCTCCTTTCTTTATGTATGGTGAGGTTTGTACCCGTGGTCACGAAGCAACCTATAGAGGTCAGGCTAATCTTTCTTGCTACTTCTATACATGGAAGTCTGATGAGTCTTTGATGAACCAGTGGGATGGAAGCCAAAGCTTCTGGGACAGTCAGGTATTGCCAGAGGGTTCTGGTCCTATCGGTCCTCAGGCACTCTGCGGTAAGGAAACATTTGGTGACAAGAAGAGCGAAAATGCTAAGATGATCAATGGTGCATGGCATGAGCCAGACTATTCTGAGGCAAGTGGTTTCAATGTCATCGACTTCCCAATGCACTATAGCTACAATACAGCTAAAGATGCATTCCGTCTTTCAGCGGAAGACGAACTCTATAATGACGCTACATACAATGTAGTATATATTGACAGCCATGACTACAGTCCAGGCCCTAACGATCTCAACCGTTTCGGTGGTACAGATGCTCAGTGGGCTGAGAACCTCTCTCTCTTGTTTACCTTCCGTGGTATTCCATGTATCTACTATGGTTCAGAGGTTGGTTTCCGTCGTGGTGTAAGAATCGACCCAGGTCCTAACGGTCCTCTTTCTGATACTGGTCGTGCTTACTTCGGTGGTTATATCACAGGTGATGTAACAGCAACAGACTTCGGTGAGTATAAGGCTACAGGTAACGTAGCTGCTTCTTTGAATCACGATGTAGCTCAGCACCTCATCCGTCTGAACAAGATCCGTCAGGCTGTGCCTGCTCTCCGTAAGGGTCAGTGGACAACAGATGGTTGTAAGGCAACAGGTAAGAATGGTATCGCTTTCAAGCGTGCTTACAAGGATAACTACGTTCTCGTAGCCCTCAATGGTGGTGCTTCATTCACAGATTGCCCTGCTGGTACTTATACCGACGTGGTAACTGGTAAGACTTATGAAGGTCCTTCTATCGATGTTGAAGCTCCTGCTACTCAGGGTCAGCTCCGTGTTCTCGTAAAGGACTGGAAGGGTGGTAAGATCGGTGAGGATGGTGCTTTCATCTACGATACTACAGCTAAGTCTCTGGACGGTCAAGACTATGATGGTAATGAGGAGGCTGGTACAATTTGGAACGAGCAGGGTCCTATTCAGCCAGCAAGCGTTTCATTCTCACAGGCTGGTGGATCATTCCGTACTGAGACTATTAACCTGACAGCTACTCTCTCTGAAGACGCTAAGTCTGGTTGGTATCAGATACAAGGTCAGGATAAGGTGAACTTGACTCCTGGTGTGAGTGAGAACCTTACCATTGGTGCAGGTATGAACTTTGGCGACACCAAGACTATTGAGTGGAGCGCAGAGGCCCAGGACGGTAAAGTAAAGAGCGGTAGCTTGACCTTCAAGAAGGTGGACCCTAATGCTACTATCATGGTTTACGTACAGGCAGAAAATGCTCCTTATATCTATGCTTGGTCAAAAGGTTCTTCTGTTAAGAAATTGACAGGCGATTGGCCTGGTACAAAGATGACAGAGTCTGAAGAAATCAATGGCGAAAAGTACTGGACTTGCGCTTTTGATGGCGTAGATAACTTCAATGTCATCTTGAATAATAATAGCGGTGCACAGTCTGGTGACATCACTGGTATCTCAGGTGATATCTACCTGAAGTATGACGGCGGTGCAAATGCTCAGAAGATTGACGCTCCTGTCAATACTGCTGCTAAGGTTACATTCAGCCCTAACGGTGGTGACTTCGAGAAGACTGTTACCGTAGCAGCCACACTGAGCAGCAATGCCAAGAGCGGTTGGTATAAGATTGGTAATGGCGAGCAGGTAGCTCTTACTCCTGGTAAGGCTGCTACATTCACACTCGGTGCTGACATGATGGAAGGCGAGAGCAAGACTGTAACTTGGAGCGCAACTAATGCTGACAATGAAACCAAGACTGGTTCTGCAACCTTCAACAAGATTAAAGAGGTAGTTGTTCCTGCTCCAACAGGTATCTTCGCTTACTTCCTCGCTCCTTCAGATTGGAGTCAGGTAGATTGCTGGGCTTGGAATAATACAGACAACTTTACCGGTGGTAACTGGCCAGGTGTAGCATGTACCAAGACCGGTGTGAAGAAGAATGGTCTGGATGTCTGGATGTGGAAGTATGATGGCGATTTGACAACTGCTCCTACCATGATCATCTTCAGCAACGGCAGTGGTCAGCAGACAAAGGATTTGGAATTCGAAAACGGTGCAGTTTATAACTTTGCCGGTAAGACCAATGAGTCTGTCTCAACAGGTATCAACCAGGTAGGTAGCAAGATGGCTCCTGCTAAGTTGAAGATTTACTCTATCAATGGTGTGAAGGTAGCTGAAGTAAACAAGGTTTCTGATGCAGAATACGTTCTGGCTCCAGGTATGTATATCTGCAATGGCAAGAAGTTTGTTATCAAGTAGTCAATGGTTAGCCGCCATTACTTTTAGAAACATTTAGTTTATCATATTTCATTTATTTTAGGTTTAAGTACTCCTAAATGACTTGAAAAGAGCAATTTTTCAGTCATTTAGGAGTCTTTTTTGTATATATAAGTAGAAAATATATTAAAGATTTTGGGTAAACCCTTTTTTTTTTGTAACTTTGCGCCCAAAAGTAAAAACAATATAAAAATAAAATAGATAATATGGCTAAGAAATTTGCCGAGCACAACGGTCTGAATTTGACTCAGACAAACAATGACGTACTAGCAGCGTGGGAGAAAAATGATATCTTCCACAAGTCTATCGACGAGCGTGAAGGCTGCCCTCAGTTTATCTTCTTCGAGGGACCTCCATCAGCTAATGGCCACCCGGGTATTCACCACGTGTTGGCACGTAGTATCAAGGATACATTCAACAGATACAAGACCATGAAGGGCTTCCAGGTTCACCGCAAGGCGGGATGGGATACCCACGGACTCCCTGTTGAACTCGGTGTCGAGAAGGAACTCGGCATCACCAAGAAGGATATCGACAACAAGGCTTCCGAGAAGTATATCTCTACCGAGGATTACAACCACAAGTGCCGCGAGAACGTGATGAAGTTCACCGCCGAGTGGCGCGAGTTGACCGAGAAGATGGGTTACTTCGTAGATCTCGATCATCCTTATATCACCTACGATAACAAGTATATCGAGACACTTTGGTGGCTCCTCAAGCAGCTCTACAACAAGGGCCTGCTCTACAAGGGTTACACCATCCAGCCATACTCTCCAGGCGCAGGTACAGGTTTGAGCTCTCATGAGTTGAACCAGCCTGGCTGCTATCGCGATGTTAAGGACCTCACCACCACAGCCCAGTTCCTCATCAAGGATCCTAAGGCAGAGTGGACCAAGTGGGGCAAGCCATACTTCATCGCATGGACCACTACACCTTGGACTCTGCCATCAAACGTGGCTCTTTGTGTGGGTCCTAAGATTGACTATGTAGCCATCGAGACCTACAACCTCTACAATGGCGAGCCTATGACACTCGTGATGGCTGAGGCGCTGGTAGGTTCATATCTGAAGGCAGACCAGGAGTGCAAGGGGGGCGATCTCCTGCCATTCGACAAGGAGAAGAAGCAGTGCCCATGGCGCATTATCGACCATATGAAGGGTACCGACCTCGAAGGCATGCATTACGAGCAGCTCCTTCCTTGGGTAAAGCCATGCGAGAAGGTAGATCTCTTCGCACCGGCTTTCGTAACAGAATATGCTGCTGCTCATCCTGAGAAGGTATTCGCTTCTGAGGATGGTCGCGATCAGTTCGTAGAGATGGATAGCGAGGCTTTCCGCGTAATCCTCGGCGACTACGTTACTACCGATGACGGTACAGGTATCGTTCACATCGCACCTACATTCGGTGCCGATGATGCCAAGGTGGCTAAGGATGCCAACATCCCTGCCCTCTACCTTATTAATAAGAAGGGCGAGACCCGCCCAATGGTTGACCTGCAGGGTAAGTTCTATCTCATCGAAGACCTCGATGACAACTTCGTAAGCGCCTGCGTCAACAAGGAGGCATACGCTCATCACGCAGGTGACTACGTGAAGAATGCCTACGACCCACAGTTTAATGTGGATGGTGTTTGGGACAAGAAGGCTTCTGATAAGGCTGAAGACCTGAACATCGTACTCTGCTACGAACTGAAGCAGGAGGGCAAGGCTTTCAAGAGCGAGAAGCACGTGCATAACTATCCTCACTGCTGGCGTACCGACAAGCCTATCCTCTATTATCCATTGGATAGCTGGTTTATCAAGGATACAGCCCGCAAGGAGCGCATGGTAGAACTCAACAAGACCATCAACTGGCAGCCAGAGAGCACCGGTACAGGCCGTTTCGGCAACTGGCTCGAGAACCTGAACGACTGGAACCTTTCACGTTCCCGCTTCTGGGGTACTCCATTGCCTATCTGGCGTGATGAGAACCGTGGCGAGAAGTGCATCGGCAGCTTGGAGGAGCTCTATGCTGAAATCGAGAAGTCTGTGGCTGCCGGTATCATGCAGAGCAACCCACTGAAGGAGAATGGTTTCGTTCCTGGCGACTACAGTCAGGAAAACTATGATAAGATTGACCTCCACCGTCCATACGTTGACAAGATTGTATTGGTTAACGAGGAGGGCAAGCCAATGTATCGTGAGAGCGACCTGATTGACGTATGGTTCGATTCAGGTTCAATGCCTTACGCCCAGCTTCACTACCCATTCGAGGGAGAGATGGCACGTGGCACAGAAGCAGACCGCGATGCACTCATCCACAGCACCTACGAGGGATATGCTATTCCTCCTAAGTTCTATCCAGCCGACTTCATCAACGAGGGCGTGGATCAGACCCGTGGATGGTTCTTCACCCTGCACGCCATCGCTACCATGGTATTCGATAGCGTAGCCTTCAAGAACGTAATCTCTTCTGGTCTCGTTCTTGATGCCAAGGGTAACAAGATGAGTAAGCACGTGGGTAACGTGACTAACCCATTCGAGATGATTGACAAGTATGGTGCCGATCCTGTTCGTTTCTATATGATGACCAACAGCGAGCCTTGGGACAACCTCAAGTTCGACCCTAATGGTGTGGACGAGACCCGTCGTAAGTTCTTCGGTACCTTATATAATACCTACAGCTTCTTCGCCCTCTATGCTAATGTAGATGGTTTCGATGCTGAGGCTACTCAGGTGCCATTCGAGAAGCGCCCAGAGATTGACCGCTGGATTCTCTCTTCACTCAATACCCTCATCAAGGGCGTTGACAGAGAGTTGGCTGGCTATGATCCAACCCGCGCAGGCCGTCTCATCGATGCATTCGTCAACGATGACCTCTCCAACTGGTACGTTCGTCTGAACCGTAAACGTTTCTGGGGTAAGGAGATGAGCGAGGATAAGCTGAGTGCTTACCAGACTCTCTATACCTGCCTGATGACAGTGGCTAAGCTGCTGGCACCATTCGCTCCATTCTATGCAGACGAGTTGTATCACGACTTGGGCGGCGAGTTGGAGAGCGTACATCTCGATAAGTTCCCAGTAGCTGATGAAGCTGCTATCGATGCCGACCTGGAGGAGCGTATGGCCATCGCCCAGAAGATTACTTCTATGGTATTGGCATTGCGCCGCAAGGTGAACATCAAGGTGCGTCAGCCACTCCAGCAGATCATGATTCCTGCAGTAGATGATGTACAGAAGGCACACATCGAGGCAGTAGCCGGACTGTTGAAGAACGAGGTGAACGTGAAGGAGGTTAACTTCATTGAGGGTCAGGGCATTCTCGTAAAGAAGGTGAAGTGTAACTTCAGAGTGATGGGTAAGAAGTTCGGCAAGTTGATGAAGGGTGTTGCTGCCCAGATGTCAGCGCTCGATCAGGACCAGATTGCAGCCTTCGAGAAGGCAGGCAACATCACATTGAATATCGACGGACAGGAAGCCGTAGTAGAGGTAGCCGACGTGGAGATTATCTCTGAGGATATCCCAGGATGGCTCGTTTCTAACGAGGGCAATCTGACCGTAGCGCTTGAGGTAGAGTTGACCCCAGAATTGAAGAAGGAGGGTATGGCTCGTGAGTTGATCAACCGTATCCAGAACCTCCGCAAGGAGACAGGTCTGGAGATTACCGACCGCATCAACGTAACTGTGGCTCCTAATGAGGAGACTGACGCAGCCATCGAGTCATTCGCCGACTACATCAAGGGTCAGGTATTGGCAGACAGCATCGAAATCGGCGACAACGCAGGTGTTGAGACCGAGTTTGATGACTTTAAGTTGAACATTCTCGTAGAGAAGAATTAAATAGTTAGGAGTTAGGAGTTAGAAGTTAGGAGCATTTCCAAACTGCTTGCTTCTAACTATCTAGCCCTTATTCCCTAAAAACATTAACAAATAACATAATAGATAACATCTATGGCTAACGAAAAACTACGTTATAGCGATCAGGAGCTCGAGGAGTTCCGCGCTATCATTGATGAGAAATTGAAGGTGGCAAAGCAGACTTATCATGATTGTATGGCTCAGCTGAACCACTCAGACAGTAATGATGTGGTAGATACATCACCAACCTACAAGGCTCTTGAAGAGGGTAGTGAAGCACAAAGCAAGGAAGAAATCATCCAGATGGCTCAGCGTCAGCAGAAGTTCATTAAGGGATTGGAAGCAGCTTTGGTTCGTATCCAGAACAAGACCTATGGTATTGACCGCGAAACAGGTGAGTTGATTCCTAAGGAGCGTTTGCGTGCTGTTCCTCATGCCACTTTGAGTGTAGCTTCTAAGGAGGCTAGAAAGAAATAATAAATGGAGAAAACAAGTAAAATTAAAATCGGATGGCTCGTCACGGCAATGGTGGTTGTGCTTCTTGTTATCGATCAGATTATCAAGGTGTACATCAAAACCCATTTTTGCCTTGGCGAGTCTGTTCGTGTTACTGATTGGTTTTATATCGAATTTGTTGAGAACAACGGAATGGCTTGGGGTATGTCGTTTATCGGCAAGTTCTGGCTAAGTCTGTTGCGCCTGGTAGCCATCTGTGCGTTGAGCATTTATCTGCATCGCATCATTAAGCGTGGTACCTATCGCTTGTTATACATCATTTTGGTGGCGCTGGTTCTGACGGGTGCAATCGGCAATATGATTGATTCCATCTTCTACGGACTTATCTTCACCGGTGCTTCACCTTATTATGTATCTTATCTTGTGCCTTTCGGCGAGGGGTATGCACCCGTGCTCATGGGCAAGGTGGTTGATATGTTCCGCTTTCCGTTCTTCACCTATACATGGCCTGAATGGTTCCCTTTCTGGGGTGGACAGCATGGTACATTCTTCGATCCTGTATTCAATTTTGCAGATTCCTGTGTATCAGTCGGCATCATTTCTCTCTTGCTTTTCTGTAGAAAAGAACTGGAAGCTCTCGGAGGTGGTGATAAGGAGAAGAAGGTTAAAGATACTTCTTTTATTGAAACTGCTGAAGAAAAGATAAAGTCTCAATCTCAAGAAAATAAGGAGGACAAGTAATCATGAAGAAAGCTTTTCTTTATCTCTTTTGGATAGTAACCTTTTGTGCAGTCTTCGCTTCTTGCAAGCCTTCGCTGCCAAGAGATGTGCTCTCTAAAGGAAAGATGACGGATATTCTCTTCGATTATCACATCGCTCTTGCTATGGCTCAGAGTGAAGACGGTGGTAGTGAGAAGAATAGTCTGGCTTATCGCGAGGCTGTACTGAAGAAACATGATGTCACCTCGGCAGACTTCGACAGTTCGATGGTTTATTATATGCGCCATACTGAATTGCTGCATGATGTGTATAAGGATTTGGCTGAAAGATTGGATAAAGAGGCTGTTGCATTGGGTGGAAACAGTGCAGGAAATAGTGATTTTGACAATCTTACTGCTGTTGGCGATACTGCCAATATCTGGAAGGATGCTACTTCGATGGTATTCTCGCCTGATGAGGGTTTCAACAGTCGCAGTTTTAAAATTGAAGCTGATACTGCTTTCCATAAGGGTGACCGGTTCCGTCTTGATTTCGAATCGCAGTTTATCTTCCAGGATGGTATGCGTGATGGTATCGCTTTGCTGGCTGTTCAGTTCAAAAACGATAGTGTGGCACAGACTGTAATTCATATTCAGAGTGCTCAGCACTATAGTGTAGAACTCGCTGATAATGATAGCCTTGGAGTCAAATGTATAAAGGGGTACTTTATGTTGAATAAGGGTGGCTTCAGTTCTGATGCCGGTTCTTTGACGACTCTTAAACTGATGTTTGTCAATAAGATTCGTCTCATCCGTATGCATCCTAAAAAGGTGGCACCGGTTTCTTTTTCTGCAGCATCTTCTGATTCGGCAAAAGTAGATACTGCTCGTAAAACCCGTATACCAGGTCCGAGTGTTCCAGCACGTCCGGATGGAGCTTTGGCGCCTCCGGCCAGTGCACCGGTTCCTATGCCTGATAAACCTATTCAGATGACGAGTAATTAGTCTGGATGTTTAAGATATGGCTGAAATGAGAAGATGCGGAGCCCATCAGGTGATATTGCCGGATGGCTCGATATTGCAGCAGGCTGTGGTAGAAATACAAGAGGGCAGGGTGGTGAACTACTTCGAGTTTCGCGAGGAGTTGCCTATGACTGAATGGTTAGGCGGCGAAATCCGGGTGGAACGCGATGAGGAAGGCATCCTCCGTGCCCTGTGGAACGGAAAAGTAATCAATAAACATTAAACATAAACATTAATAATATGTTAAGCGTAGATCAATTAGAAGACAAGTTGATAGACTTGGCATTTGCTGAGGATATCGGTGATGGCGACCACACAACTTTGTGTTGTATCCCAGAAGACGCCATGGGTAAGAGCCACTTGCTTATCAAGGAAGATGGCGTGTTGGCAGGTGTTGAAATGGCAAAGAAGGTATTTGCACGTTTCGATCCTACCATGAAGGTAGAAGTGTTGCTTCAGGATGGAACCCATGTTAAGAAGGGTGACATTGCAATGATTGTAGAGGGTAAGACCCGTTCTTTGCTCCAGACAGAGCGTTTGATGCTCAATATCATGCAGCGTATGAGTGGCATTGCTACCATGACTGCTAAGTATGTAAAGCGTCTTGAGGGTACAAAGACTCATATCCTTGATACCCGTAAGACAACTCCAGGTCTTCGCATGTTGGAGAAGCAGGCTGTGAAGATCGGTGGTGGTATGAACCATCGTATCGGTCTTTTCGATATGATTCTCTTGAAAGATAACCATATCGATTTCGCCGGTGGCATCGACAATGCTATCGACCGTTGCCATGCTTATCTCAAGGAGAAGGGTCTCGACCTGAAGATTGAAATCGAGGTTCGCAGCTTCGATGAGCTCGACCAGGTATTGAAGCATGGTGGTGTAAATCGTATCATGCTCGACAACTTCTCTGTGCCTGATACTAAGAAGGCTGTAGACATCATCGCAGGTAAGTATGAGACTGAGTCTTCTGGCGGTATCACTTACGATACCATCCGCGATTATGCAGAGCAGGGAGTTGATTTCATCTCAGTTGGTGCCTTGACACATAGTGTGAAGGGCTTGGATATGAGTTTCAAGGCTTGCGAATAAGTGAAGAATGAAGAGGGAAGAGTGAAGAATTCAAATGCTCTTCTCTTTTTGTATATATAAACTTTGTATATATAAATTAAGGTATATTTTATGAATAAGATTTTCGCTTCAGCCATAATGGCTGTAGCTATGTTGGGCAGTGTCTCTGAGGCTGAGGCATGTACCAACTTTATAGTAGGAAAAAAAGCATCGGTTGATGGATCTGTGATGTGTTCTTATAGTGCCGATGACTATGGTATGTTCCAAAATCTCTGTCATTTTCCTGCCGGTAAGCATGCTAAGGGCGAGATGCGTAAGATTTACGATTGGGATACCAATAAATATCATGGTGAGATTCCGGAGGCTGCCGAGACTTATAATGTGATTGGCAATATCAATGAATGGCAGGTCACCATCGGTGAAACTACTTATGGTGGACGTGAGGAGATGGCTGATTCTACAGGTATCATGGACTATGGTTCACTCATCTATGTTGCCCTGCAGCGTAGTAAGACTGCCCGTGAGGCTATCAAAGTGATGATCACCCTCGCCAATACCTATGGTTATAATTCAGAAGGCGAAACCTTTACCATCTGTGATCCGAACGAAGCTTGGATTATGGAGATGATGGGCAAGGGACCAGGCTCTAAGGGCGTGGTTTGGGTAGCTCTCCGTATTCCTGATAATGCAGTTTGTGCACATGCTAACCAGAGTCGCATCGGCAAGTTCAATATGAAGGATAAGAAAAACGTGATGTATGCCAAGGATGTCGTTTCTTTTGCTCGCAGTAAGGGATGGTATCAGGGCAAGGATGCTGATTTCTCATGGAAAATGGCATATGCTAAGCCTGATTTCTCAGGACGTCGTTTCTGCGATGCTCGTGCTTGGGCTCTCTTGAATCATTTCTATGATATGAGTCCTTATCTTGATTGGGCTTTGGGCAAGGATCCTAATGCGAAGGATATGCCTCTCTGGGTGGTTCCAAACAAGAAGGTGAGTGTTGCTGATGTTGAGGCTTGCATGCGTGACCATTATGAGGGTACACCTCTTTCTGTTGCTGATGGCACTGATATCGGAGGTGGTATCTGGCAGATGCCTTACAGGCCAACTCCATTGATGTTTAAGGTGGATGGAAAGCAGTGCTTCAACGAACGTCCTGTCAGCACCCAGCAGAGTGGCTTTGTTTTTGTTAGCCAGATGCGTTCATGGATGCCTAGAGAGATTGGTGGTGTTCTTTGGTTTGGTAATGATGATGCCAATATGGTAGCGTTCACACCAATCTACTGTTCTTCTACAGTTCGTCCTGAGTGTTATAACACACCGGGGGCAGATGCTGTAAACTTCAGTTTCAAGAATGCTTACTGGGTGTGCAATATGACCAGCAATATGGTTTATCCTCGTTACAGCCAGATGTTCCCAACTTTGAAGGAGGTGCGTGACAGTCTTGATAACAGCTATTTTGCTGCACAGCCAGGTGTTGAGGCTAAGGCTCAGGAACTGTATGCACAGAATCCACAGGCTGCAGTCAAGTATCTCAATGATTATGGTATTGAGAAGGCACAGCAGATGTTGGCGCGTTGGCAACAGCTCTTCCAGTTTATGGTAGTGAAGTATAATGATATGATTATCAAGCCAACCAAAAAAGATGGCAGTTTCGAGAAGACTCCTTATGGATTAGGTGCAACCCCAGCTCGTCCTGGGTATCCTGAGAAATATGCCAAGGAACTTATGAAGCAAACAGAAGACAAGTTCCTGGTTCCTGAAACAAAGTAACAATATTTATCATCACATAAAGAAAGCCGATTCAAGTATATTACTATACAAGAATCGGCTTTCCTGTTTTCTTGACTTACAATACTAAATAATCGTATTATAATTTTTAAAGTTACGTCTTTTAAAATCTATTACTTGAAGTATCTCTTGTAGAGACCTGCAAAACCTGCACAGTGGCGGGCTTCATCCTTAGCCATCTCATGAACGGTATCGTGGATAGCATCTGAACCCTGCTCCTTAGCAAGCTTGGCAATGCGGAACTTATCTTCACAAGCACCCTTCTCTGCTGCAATACGAGCCTCGAGATTGCTTTTGGTATCACCCAAAACCTCACCGAGAAGTTCTGCAAAACGAGAAGCGTGATCAGCCTCCTCATAGGCATAACGTTTGTAAGCCTCTGCAATTTCAGGATAGCCTTCACGATCTGCCTGGCGTGCCATAGCAAGATACATACCTACCTCGCCACACTCACCATTGAAATGGTCCTTCAAACCCTTGATAACGTCTTCATTAACGCCATCCTTATATGCCTGACCGAGAACGTGAACGGTAGCAAATGTCATATCGTCATCTACTGCATCTTCCATCTCTTTGAACTTGCTGGCTGGAGCCTTGCAGATAGGGCACTTCTCTGGTGCTTCTGTACCTTCGTAAATGTAACCGCAAACGGTGCAAATAAACTTTTTCTTCATAATGCTTTTGTTTTAAATGTTGTTGTATAATTATTGTTTTTTTTTGAATTAGTGAACAGTCTCTGTGAGAGGCGACTTTACGCCTTTTTTAGTGCATTCTGCACAGATTCCTTTGTAGTAGAGCTGTTCTTCCAATACGATGTTTCCTTCAATTTCCTTTCCTGGTTCCACTGTTGGAGCAGGTTCACCGAAAAAGTCAATTACCTTGCCACAATTCCTGCAATAGAAATGAACATGGCTTTTAATATTTCCATCATAACATACGCGATGTTCATCGATTGTGATCATCTGAGCCGCATTGTGCTCACTCAACATTCTGAGTGTGTTGTAAACGGTTGTCTTGCTCAATGTTGGGATACTCTCGGCTAATCCTTTGTACACATCCTCGATAGTTGGATGAGTGGGATGCTTGATGAGCCAATCCATAATGGCAATACGCTGGAGTGATGGTCGGATGCCTTTCTCCACGAGTCTTTGATAGGCTTCTGTCTGTTTCATAATTACTTGTTTTTATATTTTGTTGATGCAAAGATAAGCAATTCTTTTGTATCTGCCAAATATTTTTGCAAATATTCCAAAGCATTTTTGAATATTTTACAATTACATAGTTGTTTTAAGATTTGTTGTGCAAAAAGGGAGAGTCTATGATTCGCTTTTGGAAATTATTGATACTAAAACCCTTTTGGAAGAAGTAATTCCCCGTCACGCTACCGGAGTGTTGTGGCGGGGAATCTTATTTGAAAATAAACTTTATACGATATTTCAGGCGATTATCTCAGGTCGATGACTTCAGCTCCTGGACATTCCTTGCTGTTGAAATTGAATGTGCTGTTAGAAACGCTCTTGGCTCTGAAGTTACTTACCGTGATAGTACTCCAGGTATTGCCCTGTCGCATCTTGACAACTGATGGAATATGTGTCTTTTTGTTGATGGTGATATACATTTCGGCTACAGAACGTTTCTGGTTATTGGCAACGAGATGTACTACATAGTTACTGCCTGCTGTCTTGAGCGTTGACTTATAACCAGTCTTATATATATTAATAAAGGTATAAGGGTTCATGGACATCTGCTGAGCCTGTGTAGGGTTGCTGACATTCACCTCGTTGGTTTTCTTTAGATAAGTCCACTGGGTCTTGCCGTTGAACCAGACGATGGCTTGCGGGGTACGGGCGTTAAACTTGTTGCCTTTGATGGCAATACTGCCGCTTGCTGATCCATACTTAGAACTGCTCATCTTGAAGTTGGCGCTAGCTCCACCTTTGTTGCCAATAACGGCAGCGGTCTTATCAAGTACCTGTTGCGCAGTCTGCGCCATGGCTCCGATGCTCATCATTGCAACGAAAGCCAATGCTAAAATCTTTTTCATTTTTATCTTTTCCTTTCTTTTAAAATTCTATGTTATATCTTCTAAAATTTCATACTCTATCATAAAGCCGTAAAAACGTCATTTCTCTCTTAGACGTTTTCACGGCTTCTGGGTTTAATAATTTAACCTTTTCCAATATTATCTTCTTTCATACCCTTAGTTCTTTACTAAAATTAAGAGTTTCGAAGTGCCATTAACAGATTATTAAGCTGGTTTTCATCCTGTATCAGTACCTCACGAGGCTTGCTGCCCTGTGCTGCACCTACGATGCCTGCCGCTTCCATCTGGTCCATCAGTCGTCCTGCACGGTTATAGCCGATACTGAACCGGCGCTGTATCATGCTGGTAGAACCCTGCTGCGAAAGAACAATCGCATGGGCTGCCTCTTCGAAGAACGGATCCAGTTCGCGGGCACTGATGCTGCCGTTTCCACCTGCGCTTCCTTCATCATTAGCAGGTTCTGGCAACTCCATAGGTTCGATAGGGCCAGGCTGTTCGCAGATATACTCGTTGATGCGCTCGATTTCAGGTGTATCAACAAAGGCACACTGTACACGTACAGGTTCGTTGCCGCAGAGATAGAGCATATCACCACGACCAATCAGCTGGTTGGCTCCTGTACGGTCAAGAATGGTCTTTGAGTCGATAGCAGATGTAACCTTAAAGGCGATACGGCCAGGGAAGTTAGCCTTGATATTACCCGTGATGATGCTGGTTGTAGGACGCTGGGTGGCAATAATCATGTGGATTCCCACGGCACGTGCCAGCTGGGCGATACGGGCAATAGGAAGTTCTACTTCCTTGCCGGCTGTCATGATCAGATCACCGAACTCATCTATAATCACCACGATGTATGGCATATACTCATGTCCATCAGTCAACTTCAACTTGTGGTTGATATACTTCTGGTTGTATTCTTTGATGTTACGGGCTCCTGCCTTTTTGAGCAAGTCGTAACGGCTATCCATCAGTACACACAGACTGTTCAGGGTTCTAACCACCTTGGTTACATCGGTTATGATAGGTTCTTCCTCATCAGGAACCGCAGCCATAAACTTATTGGCAATACGGGAGTAGACGCTAAACTCCACCTTCTTAGGGTCGATGAGAACCAGTTTGAGTTCGTTTGGATGTTTCTTGTATAATAAAGAGGTGATGATGGCATTCAAACCTACAGATTTACCCTGTCCGGTAGCACCCGCAACAAGCAGGTGAGGAATCTTTGCCAAATCAACCATAAACACTTCGTTGGTAATGGTCTTACCCAAAGCGATAGGTAACTCCATCTTGGTTTCCTGGAACTTCTTTGAGTTTAAGGTACTCTCCATACTAACGATGTTCGCCTTTGCGTTAGGTACCTCAATACCGATGGTTCCCTTACCTGGGATAGGAGCGATGATACGGATGCCGAGAGCTGCCAGACTCAAGGCGATGTCATCTTCCAGATTCTTGATCTTAGAGATACGTACGCCTTCTGCCGGCTGGATTTCGTAGAGTGTGATGGTAGGACCAACCGTAGCACGGATGGTTTTGATCTGTACGCCAAAGTTGCCCAGCACCTCAATGATGCGGTTTTTGTTGGCGCGCTGCTCTTCCTCATCGATGGATACGCCGTCATCCTCATACTTCTTCAGAAGGTTGAGTACCGGATATTTATATCTGGTGAACGGCTCCTTCGGATTGATCGGAGTATTCAGTACTTCTGCATTGCTCAAGGTGTTGCCTGTAGCCTTCTCGTCGGCTGTGGCTACAGAGATGTCCATACCTATATGCTCAGAAACTGCAGCAGCCTCGGCAGCTTGCTTTTCCAATGCTTCCTTTTCAGCCCGTTTTGTACGGAGTTCGCGCTGACGTGCAATGAGTGACATATTCTCGTTCTGCGTGCCGTTGGCTATAGCGATGGTTTCATCTTTTTCTGTATCACCTTCTGTTCCTGTAGCTTCCTGTCCGTCTGCCTCTGGCTCAACAGACGTAGAAGGTATGTCCGGGTTTGCGAAAGTCTGGTCCGGATCCAGATTCAGGTCGATGACTTTGGCAGGTTCTTCTTCCTTATATTCTTCTTTCTCATCCTCTGTGCCAGCACCATATGCTGCGCTGGCGTATACCTCGTCGATAGCTTCCGTATCTTTCCTGTTCTTTCCATGGTTAGTAATCTCAAATTTCACCTTATTTGATATATAACCGATAGGGTTGAGTGCTTTTCTGATTACCGTAATGGTTTCAGTGGTGAGATAGGTGAGGAATGCTACCGCCACGAAGAAAAGAATGGCAGTAAGTCCTGGAGGACCCATGATGTTTTCCAGATTCTGCACGACAAAGAGTCCGTGCTTTCCGCCCGGATTGAATGTGAGGCTTGGCATGATAGGTGCGATGAACTTAGCAAAGGTTACCGACATCCATAGCATGACCACAATCATGCAGAAGAACCATTTCCACAGGTTCAGCTTGTAGGCATGCATCATCTGCAATCCCACCATAATGACAAAGAATGGGAGCATGAAGGCTGGAAATCCGAAATTGATGGCAATGAGCCAATAGGATACAATGGCTCCCCAGGATCCGCAGTAGTTCTGAAACTGTTTTTCCGTGTTGGTCCATTCGCCCGGCTTCAGATTTTCGAGCAAACTCTGGTCATTGGCTCCTGTGTTGAGAAAGGAGATCATAGCGATGATGATAACCACAGCAATGACTACCAAGGCTAATCCTATGAAAAAGTCGGTGATAGTATTGTTGAAAATATACTGTAAACCAATAGCTTCGCTAAAGGTTTTGGTCTTTTTTTCAGTTCTTTTTTTAGCCATTTTATATATTTTTGAATAATTTATCTGCAAAATTAGCGAAAATAATTGAGAAAACAATTCTTTTTCTCATCTTTTTTTTCTAATTTTGCAACTTGTAAAGAATAAAAAGCATAATGAAGATTATTTTCACTAGTTTCGACAAGGCGGCAATCACGAATTTGCCAAGAGCTTTGTTTCCTGGCAAAATCGTAGTCGTTGACAAGCCTGAAGATACAGAAGCGGCTGTTAATGACCTACTTAGCCATTATATACTGGGTGTGGATACAGAAACGCGCCCATCATTCAAGCGTGGTCAGGCTTACCATGTTTCGTTGTTGCAGGTGAGTACACATGATACTTGTTATCTCTTCCGCCTGCATCATACGGGCATGACTCCTGCCATCATTCGCTTGCTCGAAGATACCACCGTGCCAAAAGTAGGACTTTCCTGGCACGATGACTTGCTGCAGCTCCATAAGCGAGCTGCTTTTAAGGTTGGCTACTTTATCGAGTTGCAGGATGTTGCTAAGAACTTTGGTATCGCAGACATGAGTCTGCAGAAACTGTATGCTAACCTGTTTCACCAGAAAATCAGCAAGGCGCAACGGTTGAGCAATTGGGAGGCTAGCGATTTGAAGGAATCGCAGGCTCTCTATGCAGCTACAGATGCCTGGTGCTGCATTAATCTGTATGAGGAATTCAAGCGTTTGTCTGCTACAGGCGATTACGAGCTCGATGAACTCAGGGCATGATATAAGGTGGTAAGGAATAGAAATTGATAATCGTAAGAAACTTCATATATAAATATGTATAAAAGCGTATATTTAAAGAAAGGTAAGGAAGAATCGCTCAAGCGTTTTCATCCATGGATCTTCTCGGGTGCTATCCAGGCAATGGATGAGGGCATAGAGGAGGGCGACATTGTGAGAGTGTTTACCCGTAGTGGTGAATTCATTGCTATAGGTCATTATCAGATCGGTTCTATCGCTGTACGTGTTCTTTCTTTTAGAGATATTGAGATTGATGAGGAGTACTGGTGTGCCAGATTGGATTCGGCATATAAGATGAGACTCGCTTTGGGTATTGCCGGTAATTCATCCAATACTACTTATCGCTTGGTTCATGGTGAGGGTGATAACTTGCCGGGACTTGTTATCGACTGCTATGGTCCTACTGCTGTCATGCAGGCTCACAGTGTGGGTATGCATGTTTGCCGCATGGAGATAGCCAAAGCCTTGAAGAAGGTGATGGGCGAAGCACTGGAGAATATCTACTATAAGAGTGAGACAACCTTACCGTATAAGGCTGACCTCAGACAGGAAAATGGCTTTATACTGGGAGGTGATGCTGACGATGTTGCTGTAGAGAATGGACTGAAATTCCATATCGACTGGTTGCGTGGTCAGAAAACGGGTTTCTTCGTAGATCAGCGTGAGAACCGTTCGCTGCTCGAGCATTATGCCAAGGGTAAGAGCGTGCTCAACATGTTCTGCTATACCGGCGGTTTTTCTGTTTATGCGATGAGAGGCGAGGCTAAGGCTGTTCACTCCGTAGACAGCAGTGCCAAGGCGATAGAATTGACTAATGAGAATATTGCGCTCAATTTCCCTGGAGATGCACGCCATGAGGCTATCTGCGAAGATGCCTTCAAGTATCTTGATGAACATGACCAGCAGTATGATCTGATTGTTCTTGATCCTCCTGCTTTTGCCAAGCACCGTGCGGCTTTGCGCAATGCGTTGAAGGGCTATACCCGCCTGAACGTAAAGGGCTTGCAGCGTATTAAGAAGGGCGGCATCCTTTTTACCTTCAGTTGCTCTCAGGTGGTTACGAAGGATCAGTTCCGCAATGCTGTGTTTACTGCTGCAGCGCAGGCTGGAAGAAAGGTTCGCATCTTGCACCAGTTGCACCAGCCTGCCGACCATCCTATCAATATTTATCATCCGGAAGGTGAATATTTGAAGGGATTGGTTCTCTATGTAGAATAACAAATGATTAAAGGATAGATAATGAATAAGTTCAAAACGTTTACAGCCTTGATGCTCTTGCTGGCTATAGGATTTGCAGGATGTGGCAAGTCGGAAGCAGAACGTCATCGCTTGAGCAAGAAGGAAAAGGCTAGATTGGATAGCCTAGACCGTGCTGCGCTGAAGATAGCGGTGATGCCAACAATGGACTGCCTGCCAATCTTTCTGGCATGTGATGACAGTATCTTCCAGCAGCAAGGTGTAGACGTACATTTGCGTAGATATACTGCACAAATGGATTGTGATACTGCTATCGAGCGCAAGCGCGTAGAGGGAGCCGTGACCGATCTGATTCGTGCTCATCATATAGAGAAACGGGGTACTGCTTTGACGTACCCTATTTCTACCAATCTTTATTGGCAGTTTATCACCAATAAGCGTTCGCGTATATCCGAACTGAAACAACTGTCAGATAAGATGGTGGCAATGACCCGCTACTCTGCAACTGATTATCTGGCTACTTTAGCAATCGATAGCGGTAAGCCTAAATATGATGCTTATAAGGTTCAAATCAACGATTTGAACATCCGTCTGCGTATGTTGCTTAACAACGAGATGGATGCCATGTTGCTGCCAGAACCTCAAGCTACCAAAGCCCGACTTGAACAGCATGTAAAACTCTTTGACAGCAGAGATAAGAACTTGCAGTTAGGTGTTGTGGCTTTCCGCAAGAAAATACTTTCAGAGCCGCGCCGTAAAGACCAAGTTGCCAAGTTTATCAAGGCGTATAATATTGCTGTTGATAGCATAAACAGTCGTGGGGTACAGCATTATGCAAGAATCATCACAAAATATACGGGTGCCGATGCTAAAACCATCAGTAATCTTCCAAAACTTAAATATGAACATGCTATGGAACCAAGACGTCGTGATCTGGCTGTAGCACAAAAATAAACGGCTTATGAAAAGAGAAGATTTTAGCTGGACAAAGTTTTCGCATGAAAATGTCACTACTATATCCAGAATTGAGGCTATTCGCAAGATAATTGACCAGGAAGTGGGGCTCGAATCGTGTCAGCCTGGAATTGCTGAAATTGAAAAAAGATATGATGATTTGTATCATGATTATATAGACGGCAAACTTAAACACCGAGAACTTTATAATCTTGCTCAAACTTTAGATCTTGATACTGATATGTTCTTTGGTAAAGTGCGTCACGAATGGATTTTGGCTAATGAGTCTACATTTGTTGCACTTCGCAAAAGAGCTCAGAATCTGACAAGTTTTGATGAGGTACAGGAAACCTTTGAGAAATTTGCTACAGATGAAGCTATGCTAAATTTGAGGGTAGACTTGTCTGAAGAACAGATAGACGAGGAAAGGCAAAAGATACAGGAGCAGCTTAATGCCTATCGCAATATGGTGTTTTCTTATATTCTGGTAACTGATGACTGGAATGATGATTTTGTCAAGAATATACTTGATATCATCGCTTCCGATTTGGTAGATCCATACACCATCAATATGCTCGTTTCGGCTGTTTCATTGTCATGCTCTGTATTCTTTGATGCCCCTAGACTTGCAGTCTTGATGCGCTTAATCAAGTCTGACGACTGTACATGCAGTGTTCGTCAGCGAGCTTTGGTGGGTTTCGTTTTCTGTGCAATAACCAATTCGGGTGAAAAACAGAAATATTGGGATTCTGCTGCTGGTTTGATCATGGATGATGAATTTTTGGCAGCCTGTGTTGATCTCCAACGCCAGATGCGTCTATGTCTTACAAGTAAAAAGGATAGCAAGGAGATGATGCATTCCGTGGTGAAGACCATGTTCACTTCTTTTACTCAGGATTTGGCCGAAAAGATAGACCAAACGGGTGAATTGGGACTTAATTGCTTCTCAGCAGATGGGGAGAATCCTGATGATGCCCTTAAGGGAGCCTTCGACTATATGTTGAATTCAGAAGATATAGGAGTTGATGTCTATTATCATCAGTTTGCCAACCAGAAGAGCTTCGGTCATTTCCATTCACTCTATAATTGGTTTGTTCCTTTCTATGTCCGTAATTCTACGCTCAAGAATGTTCGGGCTACGATGAAACAGCATCGCAATTTCATCAACAATCTCTTGAGAGGCGCCTCTATGTGTGATACCGATCTGTATAGCATCATTCTTTCATTGAATAATACATCTAAGGAATTTATTGAATCATTGGATGTTACCCCGGAAAATATGGTGTCTGGTCCTGTTTTTTATGACGAAGAAGATGAGGTGGAAAAAGAGCAGAATACCGAAGAGCCAGTAGAGGATGAGACTGATTCTACAGAAGCAAAGGATTCTGAAAATGTCACACTGCTTGATTCGGTAATGGAACATGAAGAGAATCTCTCTGAAGAGGAAAAGAAGAAACGTGCAATCAGGGTTCGTCATCGCTATGTGCAGGACCTCTACCGATTCTATACTCTCTCTCCAATGAGGAAGGCATTTGATAATCCTTTCGAAGTGCAGAAGGAAATTCCTTTCTTTACTACGGGACTGTTTGCTAAACCGGAATATGACAAGTATCGCCTGTCGCTGGCCCGTTTCTCTGCTAAAAGAGGCGACTATGCCTTTGTTAGCAAGATTTTGCGTAATCTGGAAAAATATACCGACGAAGAGCATATGATGCTTGCATTGGCATACAAATCGGAGGAAAAATATGATGAAGCGCTTGAACATCTCTATGTGATTAAGAATACAAGCCCAACTTATAAGGCTGCCACGGAGTTGAAATTAGAAATAGAAGAAGAGAAAAAAGACCCGGCGGCTTTAATAACATTGAATTGCTTGATTAAAGAAGAATCAGATGAGAGTAAGCAGTTTAAGCTCAAGCTGAAAAAGACCGATCTCTTATTGAAACTCCATCATTATAAAGAGGCTTTGGAATGGGCTTTCCAAATGGATGAACAGTATCCTAAGGAAGAACAGGTTGAATGCAGACTGGCTTTCTCTTTGCTCTTTTCAGAATCGGAAGGCGATAAAAACATTGACCATGCAATGGCTTTAATAGAACCTTATCTGCAAAATAGTGATGATAATGAGATCAGGGAAATATTGAATTCTGACATGACAGATATGGATAAGGATGAAAAGGAACGCATGTTCATGAAAATGTTATCTGCGATGGTGAGCAAAGTTTCCAAGCCACAAGACCACAGATGGGAGTCTATGAAATTTTTCTATTATGGACTCTGCGTTCTCGTGAAAAAGGGAGGAACTGCAGCTATCAGATTTTTGAATGAAGCATCTGGTCATGCAGCTTTTTCCCCTAAGGAAGATATAGATGCACTCGGCCTGCTCGAGATGGGAGATTGGCTCGATAATCGTGGTATTGCGCCTATAGAATTGGAATTTATAACAAAAAAAGTTTTCGAGGAAAGGAAAAACAATAAAGATGGCGGAGAATAATAAAAATAAGAATAAGGTACAGATAGATCCAACCTACGCCCATTTGCAGCCGCAGGCTGTGAATGTGGAGCAGGCGGTACTGGGTGCCTTGATGATAGATTCTGATGCCTTTTCGGTGGTGTCGGAGTTGCTCAAGCCGGATACTTTTTATGACCCGCGTCATAAGAGAATATATCAGGCTATCCAGGTGATGAACATGGAGGAACGGCCTGTGGATATCATGACTCTTGCCGATCAGTTAGCCAAGACTGGCGAACTGGATAAGGTGGGAGGAGCACAATATCTCATGGATATTTCTGCAGGCATGGCTTCGGCTGCCCATGTAGAGTCGCATGCCCGTATCCTGGCGCAGAAATATATGCAGCGTCAGCTGATTCATTATGCCGGCGACATCGAGACGATGGCGTATGAAGAAGGTGTGGATGTGGATGAACTGATGCAGAAAGCTGAAGGTGAACTCTTCCAGCTTTCGCAGAACAATATGAAGCAGGATTATACACAGATTGATCCGGTTGTTAAGGAGGCCGTTGCCATTTTGCAGCGTGCCGCTCAGAACTCGGGTGGTCTTACCGGTATTCCTACGGGTTATCGTGGGTTGGATGATATGACATCAGGTTGGCAACCGTCCGACCTTGTGATTATCGCCGGTCGTCCTGCCATGGGTAAGACTTCCTTTGCATTGAGTATTGCCAAGAATGTGGCGGTAGATTATGATGTGCCTATCGGATTCTTCTCTCTGGAAATGAATAACGTTCAGTTGGTGAACCGACTCATCTCGAATGTTTGCGAGATTTCGGGTAAAAAAATACTGAACGGACAATTGGAACAGCCAGAATGGGAACGGTTGGATAAAAAACTGAGAAAACTGACAGGTGCACCTATTTATATTGATGATACGCCTGGTCTTTCTGTTTTTGAACTCCGTACCAAGGCGCGCCGACTGGTAAGGGAAAAGGGTGTTAAACTGTTGATGATCGACTATCTCCAGCTGATGAATGCCAATGGTATGAAGTTTGGTAGCCGTCAGGAGGAGGTATCTACCATCTCCCGTTCGCTCAAAGGTATTGCCAAAGAGCTGAATATTCCTGTGCTTGCTCTTTCGCAGCTCTCCCGTAATGTAGAGAACCGTGAGGGCTTGGAAGGAAAGCGACCTCAGTTGAGTGACCTCCGTGAATCCGGTGCCATTGAACAGGATGCCGATATGGTGCTTTTCGTTCACCGCCCGGAATATTATCACATCTATCAGGATGAAAAGGGTAATGACCTTCATGGTATGGCACAGATTATCATTGCCAAGCACCGTAAGGGCTCTGTTGGAGATGTTCTCCTGAACTTCCGTGGAGAATTTACCCGATTCCAGGATCCGCAGGATGCTGCAGCAGCACCTGTCGAAGAAGGTGGTGAGATTGTAGGCTCTAGGATGAATGGCGGAGGGCAGGATGGTAGTCCGCTACCACCGCCGCCTGCAGAGAATCTGCCTTTCTAAGGTTAGAGTTTGTCAATTTTTCACTCACAAACTGGCTTTTTCTCCAAATTCTTGCACAGAATTAACGTTTTTGGGTGAAAAAACCATAAGGTTATAGGAATTTGTTATCATTTCTATTAAAAAAGTTATAAATTGTTTGCTAGTATCAAATAAAAGTGTTATCTTTGCATGCGAATTTAAGAATATAACATAATAAGATAGATATGAGAACAACATTGTTGAACATTACAAGCATTATTATTCGACTTCGACTGCAGTTTGTGGGCGGAAGTGATAAGGTGTGCGTATAGTTCATCGCATAAGATATTAAAAGCCTTTCTACACTTCCGTCTATGGAGTGGGGGAAGGCTTTTTACTTTATCTGATGCTTCTGCACGGATTGCTATATAAACGTAGTGCGTTCTGAATGTGTAGCTCTTATATATAATAAGGTGTAAATTTAAAATTTTAAAGATATGAGTGACAGATTATACATTTTCGACACGACCCTCCGCGATGGCGAACAGGTTCCGGGATGTCAGTTGAACACAGTTGAGAAGATTCAGGTGGCAAAGCAACTGGAGCAGTTGGGCGTGGATGTAATTGAGGCTGGATTTCCAATATCAAGTCCGGGCGACTTCAATTCAGTGGTAGAAATCTCTAAGGCTGTAACCTGGCCTACTATTTGTGCACTTACCCGTGCCGTAGAAAAAGATATTGATTGTGCTGCTGAGGCTTTGCAGTATGCCAAGCATAAGAGAATCCATACCGGTATCGGTACCAGCGACAGTCATATCAAGTATAAGTTCAATTCTACCCGCGAGGAAATCATCGAACGTGCTGTAGCTGCTGTCAAGTATGCTAAAAAGTATGTTGAGGACGTAGAGTTCTATGCTGAGGATGCAGGCCGTACTGATAATGAGTATCTGGCTCGTGTCGTAGAGGCTGTTGTCAAGGCGGGTGCTACTGTAGTGAACATTCCTGATACTACAGGTTATTGTCTGCCTGATGAATATGGTGACAAAATCAAGTATCTCATGGAGCATGTTGATGGCATTGACAAGGCACGCCTTTCTACCCACTGTCATAACGACCTCGGTATGGCTACTGCCAATACCCTGCAGGGTGTTTTGAATGGTGCACGCCAGGTTGAGGTTACCATCAATGGTATCGGTGAGCGTGCAGGTAATACTTCGCTCGAAGAGATTGCCATGATTCTGAAGTGTCACAAGCATATCGATATTGATACCAACATCAATACCACCAAGATTATTCCTACCTCACGCATGGTGAGCAGCCTGATGAATATGCCTGTTCAGCCTAACAAGGCTATCGTGGGTCGCAATGCATTTGCTCATTCTTCCGGTATCCATCAGGATGGTGTCTTGAAGAATGTTCAGACTTACGAAATCATTGATCCTAAGGAAGTGGGATTGGATGACAATGCTATCGTTCTGACAGCCCGTTCTGGTCGTGCTGCATTGAAGTACCGTCTCCATGTCAATGGTGTAGAGATTAATGATGAGGAGAAGCTCGACAAGATTTACAAGAAGTTCCTCCAACTGGCTGATAAGAAGAAGGAAGTTACCGATGAGGATGTTTTGATGCTTGCCGGTGCTGATTCTGCTGATAAGCATGGTGTTCAGCTCGACTGGTTGCAGGTTACTACAGGTAAGGGCGTGAAGAGCGTGGCAAGTATCGGTCTTGATATTGCAGGTCAGAAGTTTGAGGCTGCATCATCTGGTAACGGTCCGGTAGATGCTGCTATCAATGCACTCAAGAAGATCATTACCAAGGAGATGAACCTCAAGGAGTTCACCATCCAGGCTATCGACAAGGGCTCTGATGATGTGGGCAAGGTTCACATGCAGGTGGAATACGATGGTCATGTATATTATGGCTTCGGTGCAGATACCGACATCGTTACGGCTTCTGTTGAGGCTTACATTGATTGTATTAACAAGTTTAAGATTAGATAAACATATATATAACAAGAGATATTATGAATACATTATTCGACAAGATTTGGGACAAGCACGTTGTCCAGATTGTTCCGGACGGTCCTACACAGCTTTACATCGACCGTCTCTACTGTCACGAAGTAACATCACCTCAGGCATTCGCTGGTATGCGAGCACGCGGACTCAAGATGTTCCGTCCAGACCAGATTTTCTGTATGCCTGACCATAATACTCCAACCCACGATCAGGACAAACCTATCGAGGATCCTATCTCAAAGAAACAGGTAGATACCTTGGCAAAGAACACCGCTGATTTCGGTGTAACCCACTTTGCCATGAACACCAAGGACAATGGTATCATCCACGTGGTTGGTCCCGAGAAGGGTCTTTCTCTTCCTGGTATGACCATCGTTTGTGGTGATTCTCATACTTCTACCCATGGTGCTATGGGTGCCGTAGCCTTCGGTATCGGTACTTCTGAGGTTGAGATGGTGATGGCTTCACAGTGTATTCTCCAGAGCAAGCCAAAGTCTATGCGTATCAGCATCAACGGCAAGCTCAGCAAGGGCGTTACAGCCAAGGATGTTGCCCTCTATCTGATGAGTCAGCTCACTACTTCAGGTGCTACCGGTTACTTCGTTGAGTACAGTGGCGATGTAGTGAAGGATATGTCTATGGAAGGTCGTCTTACCCTCTGTAACCTTTCTATCGAGATGGGTGCCCGTGGTGGTTTCGTAGCTCCTGATGAGACAACATTCGAGTACATCAAGGGTCGTGAATATGCACCTAAGGGTGAAGAGTGGGATAAGGCTGTGGCTTACTGGAAGACCTTGAAGAGTGGCGATGATGCTGTCTTCGACAAAGAGTTGACTTTCGAGGCAAAGGATATCGAACCACGCATCACCTACGGCACCAACCCAGGTATGGGTATCGGCATCACCGAAAGCATCCCAACGCTTGATGAGATTCCTGAGGAAGAGCAGGCTGGTTTCAAGAAGAGCCTCAACTACATGGGCTTTCAGCCAGGCGAGAAACTCGAGGGTCATCCTATCGATTATGTATTCCTGGGCGCATGTACCAATGGTCGTATTGAAGACTTCCGTGCTTTCGCTTCTCTTGTTAAAGGAAAGAAGAAGGCAGATGGCGTAACTGCTTGGCTTGTACCAGGTTCATGGTTGGTTGATAAACAAATACGTGAAGAGGGAATTGATAAGATTGTTGAGGCTGCCGGCTTCGAAATCCGTCAGCCTGGATGCTCTGCCTGCCTGGCAATGAACGATGATAAGATTCCTGCAGGCAAGTACTCTGTAAGTACATCCAACCGTAACTTCGAGGGTCGTCAGGGACCAGGTTCCCGTACCATCCTTGCCAGTCCATACGTAGCAGCTGCTGCCGCTATTACAGGTAAGATTACCGACCCAAGAGAGTTTATGTAATGTTAAGTGTTCAATGTTAAATGTTAAATTGAAATGAAACAGAAATTCAATGTAATTACATCAAGCTGCATTCCTCTTCCTTTGGAGAATGTAGATACAGACCAGATCATCCCAGCCCGTTTCCTCAAGGCCATCGATAAAAAGGGCATGGGCGACAACCTCTTCCGCGACTGGCGCTACAATGCCGACGGAACTCCAAAGCCAGACTTTGTGATGAACGACCCATCTTACAGTGGTGTCATCCTCGTAGCTGGCAAGAACTTCGGTTCAGGTTCTTCCCGTGAGCACGCTGCCTGGGCTATCGCAGGTGCAGGCTTCCGTGTTGTTATCAGCTCTTTCTTTGCTGATATCCACAAGAACAACGAGTTGAACAACCTCGTATTGCCAGTAGTAGTAAGCGAGGAATTCCTGAAGGAACTCTTCGAGAGCATCGACAAGGATCACAAGACAGAGGTGAAGGTAGATCTTCCTAACCAGACCGTGACCAATCTTGCTACCGGCAAGAGCGAGCACTTTGAAATCAACGGCTACAAGAAACACTGTTTGGAGAATGGTTTGGACGATGTAGACTTCCTCGTTCAGAACCGCGACAAGGTTGAGGCTTGGGAAGAGAAGAATAAATAGGTAATGTTGAATGTTAAGTGTTAAATGTTAACTTGTAGGGTAAGACGCAGGTTGATAGGGCGTATGCCTCATTTAACACTTAACATTTAACACTTAACATTAATAATAAGATGAACGTTAACGCAAAGAGAGATAATTCCCGTATCAAGGAGATTGAGATCATGGACTGCACGCTGCGCGACGGCGAGCAGACCAATGGTGTCAGTTTCCTTCCTCACGAGAAGTTGATGATAGCAAGAATGCTGTTGCACGACATCAATGTAGATCGCATTGAGGTGGCTTCAGCGCGTGTGTCAGAAGGTGAAAAGGATGCTGTCGCTCGAATTTGCCGTTATGCCAAAACTATAGGTAAACTGGATTCCGTTGAGGTATTGGGATTCGTGGATAACAACAAGAGTGTGGATTGGATTGCTGAATGCGGCGGTCATGTCATCAACCTCTTGGCTAAGGGTAGCTACAAGCACTGCACCCAGCAACTCAAGATGTCGCCTGAGGAGCATCTCGCTCATATCAAGCAGACCATCGACTATGCTTTGAGCAAGGGATTCACCGTGAATCTCTACTTGGAGGACTGGTCGAGCGGTATGCGTGACAGTCGTGACTATCTCTTCATGATGATGGATGAGTTGGTAAAACTGCCTATCAAGCGCTTCCTTCTTCCTGATACTTTGGGTATTCTGAACCCATTGCAGTGTGTGGAGTATATGCGCCAGATGGTTCGCCGTTATCCGAAATCTCACTTCGACTTCCATGCCCATAACGACTACGATTTGGCGGTGAGCAACTCGCTCGCTGCCGTATTGAGCGGCGCCAAGGGTCTTCACGTTACCGTGAATGGTCTGGGTGAGCGTTGTGGCAATGCACCATTGGCAAGTGTTCAGGTGATTCTGAAGGATATGTTCGAGGCAAAGACCAATATTAAGGAAGACCGTCTGAACGATATTTCCCGATTGGTTGAAGGATATAGTGGCATTGCCGTGGCTCCGAATACTCCGGTAGTAGGAGACAACGTCTTTACCCAGGTAGCTGGTGTGCATGCCGATGGTGACAACAAGGACAAGCTTTATTGCAACGACTTGGTACCAGAGCGTTTCGGCAGACATCGTGAGTATGCGTTGGGTAAGAATTCCGGTAAGGCGAACATCATCCAGAACCTCAACGAACTGGGATTGGAGTTGACTCCGGAGCAGACCAAGGCGGTGACCAAGCGAATCACAGAACTCGGTGACCGCAAGGAACTGGTAACTCAGGACGACCTGCCATACATCGTGAGTGATGTATTGAAGCATGGAGCTCCAGAGGATAAGGTGAAACTGGTAAGTTACATGGTATCAACCTCATACGGTTTGAAGCCTATCGCCAGTGTAAAGGTAGAAATCGATGGCAAGGAGTATGAAGACCAAAGTTCCGGTGATGGTCAGTATGATGCTTTCGTGAAAGCCCTCCGCAATATCTACAAGGTGAAGCTCGGCAAGACCTTCCCTAAGCTCGACAACTATCAGGTAACCATCCCACCTGGTGGTCGTACCGATGCCCTCGTTCAGACCGTCATTACCTGGCGTGAAGGTGACCGTATCTGGCGTACCCGAGGCTTGGATGCCGACCAGACAGAAGCTGCTATCAAGGCAACGCTGAAGATGATTAATATGTACGAGGCAGATAAGAGCGATGATCAGGCTGTTTCGCCTCGAAATCTTGATATGGAATAAAAACAATTAAAAAATCAGATAAGATGAAATTAAACATTGCAGTTCTCGCCGGTGATGGTATCGGACCAGAGATTATGAAGCAGGGCGTAGCAGTTATGCAGGCCATTGCAGAGAAGTTCAACCACGAGTTTACTTACAACGAGGCTATCTGCGGCGCTCACGCTATCGATGAGGTAGGTGATCCATTCCCAGAGGAGACCTTCAAAACTTGTATGGATGCTGACGCAGTGCTCTTCGCAGCCGTTGGCGACCCACGTTTCGACAACAACCCTACAGCCAAGGTTCGTCCTGAGCAGGGCTTGCTCGCTATGCGTAAGAAGTTGGGTCTCTTCGCCAATGTTCGCCCAGTAGCCACATTCGATTGCCTGCTCCACAAGTCACCATTGAAGGATGAACTCCTGAAGGGTGCTGACTTCGTAGTTATCCGCGAGTTGACTGGTGGTATGTACTTCGGTGAGAAGTATCAGGATAACGATAAGGCATACGATACAGATATCTATACCCGTCCTGAGATTGAGCGCATCCTGAAGGTAGCTTTCGAGTTTGCCATGAAGCGCAACAAGCACTTGACAGTAGTAGATAAGGCAAACGTATTGGCATCTTCTCGTCTCTGGCGTCAGATTGCCAAGGAGATGGAGCCACAGTATCCTGAGGTAAACACCGATTATATGTTCATCGACAACGCTTCTATGCGCGTATTGACTGAGCCTACATTCTTCGATGTTATCGTTACAGAGAATACCTTCGGTGATATCCTGACCGATGAGACTTCTTGCATTACCGGTTCTATGGGCTTGCAGCCATCCAGCTCTCTCGGTGAGCACACACCATTGTTCGAGCCTGTTCATGGTTCATGGCCACAGGCAGCTGGCAAGAACCTGGCTAACCCAGTAGCTCAGATTCTTTCTGCAGCTATGTTGTTGGAGCACTTCGGCTTGAACGAGGAGGGTGCCTTGATCCGCAAGGCAGTAGATGCTTCTCTCGATGCCAATGTCCGCACACCTGAAATTCAGGTTGAGGGTGGTGCTCACTATGGCACAACTGAGGTTGGCGCATGGATCGTTAACTGGATTAAGAATGCTTAATCTGTAAATGGATTTTTCGGCGCTTGATGATAAAAGAGGGTGTGTCATAAGTTTAAACAATGGCAGCCGAAGACGGGCTAAGAGCTTCTGCCCTTTCAGGGCGTATGGGAAGTGGCTTATGACACACCTTCTTTTCTTGTTGATTGTCCTGTCTTTCTGAAATTTAGTTCTTTTTGTAAACTCAAATAAGTTTTATAGTTTTTTATTTGGCAGTTTGCAAAAGTCTTCTTAACTTTGCACCATGAAAAGTTTTTATACATTATTATTGGCATCGATGTTTTCTTTGTCTGTATCTGCGCAGAACGTAGATGCCGACAAGGCACGTGCTGCTCAGAATAAAGCCTTGCGCGATTCACTCTCCAAGGCTACAGAAGTGCTTGCATATCATCCCGACAGTATCGATCTGCGACTGAAAAAGGCTGCTTGGAATATCCAGTTGGAGCAGTGGCAATATGCCAAGGATGATCTTGATAAGGTACTCTTTCTGAACAATACCAATATCGCCGGTTTGTTCTATCGTGCCTTTGTCAATGAGAAGTTGCTCCGTTATAACTTTGCGCGTCTCGATTATCAGAATCTTCTGGTACTTGTTCCTGGCAACTTCCAGGCGCAACTCGGTCTGGCTTTGCTCAATGAGAAAGATAAGCATTATACCGAGGCTTACGATGGCATTAACAGTCTGATAGAGCAATACCCTGACAGTGCGATGGCTTATGCTGCAAGAGGTGGCATGGAGAAGGAGAGGGGTATGCTTGAGCTGGCAGAGTTTGATTACGCCAAGGCGATGGAGTTGGATGCCGGTAATGAGGATTTTGCTTTCAATCATGTAGACATCCTGATTCTGCTTGGAAGAAAAGACGAAGCCTATCGTGATTTGAAGAAACTGCTCGATGCCGGTTGTCAGCCAGGTCGTTTGCAGAATTTCTATGCAAGGTTGAAAAAGAAGAAAAAGTAGTATTTCAGAGTTATAAAAAGGAGTTTTAATGATTAATATGACAAGAATGCATAAAATTATTCCCTATATCCTGGCTGCCTGTTGTCTCTGTATGGTGGCATCCTGCGATACCGTCTTCGATGTTCATCCGTATGATGTGCAAATCGACGGCGATAGAAATCTGAATGTTACCAATATTCAGAAGATTGAGGCTGCAGTAAAGTCGAAAGATACAATCCGTTTTGCTATGATCAGCGATTCACACCAGTGGTTGGATGATTTGAAGAGTGAGGTTAATGATATCAATCGCCGCAGTGATTCCCTCGATTTCGTGATTCATTGTGGAGACCTTACCGACTTTGGTGCTACCCGTGAGTTTCAGTGGACCCGTGACCATCTTCAGAAGTTGAAGATACCTTTCGTGGCTCTGCTGGGTAATCATGACTGTTTGGGAACAGGTAACCAGGCTTATGAGAAAATCTTTGGTAATCCGGATTTCAGTTTCATCGCCGGTAAGGTAAAGTTTGTCTGTCTCAATACCAATGCCATAGAGTTTGACTATTCTCGCCCTGTACCTAATTTCGATTTCATGGAAGAGCAGGTTAAGGCAGATGCTGATGACTTTTCGCGTACCGTTGTCTGCATGCATGCAGGTCCTTATTCAGAACAGTTTAATAATAATGTGGCTAAGGTCTTCAATTTTTATACCCATCAGTTTCCTGGTTTGATGTTCTGCCTTTACGGTCATGGTCATCATACCGAGCAAAATGACATTTATGGCGATGGCATCATCTATTATCAGGTTGCCAATGCCGCTAAGCATCAGTACTATATATTCACCATTACTCCAAAAGGTTATCGTTATGAAATTATTGAGTTTTAAGCATATATTCATTCTGGGAGCTTTGCTTGCTGCAGGTTCTGTACAGGTTCATGCTGCCGATGAGGTTACCGGGAAAAGTGAGGAGTTGGAACTGACGGATAGTATCGTTCATGATACTCTGGTGTTGGCGGATGGCAAACTGACCCGATATGATCGTCGCATCATGCGCTACCGTAAGCATTGGGATTTGCTGATACCTACTAGTGGTATCATTCAGACCTGTGGCAATATGGGTATCATTTCGCTGGGTATCGGATGGGAATATGGTAAGCGCCGCCAGTGGGAAACGCAGCTCTTGTTTGGCTACATCCCGAAGTTCAGTTCTGACGATGAGAAGTTTACCATGACGCTCAAGGAGAATTTCATTCCTTGGCGTCGCAATATCGGTAAGGGCTGGTGGTTTGAACCGCTGGAGTGCAGCCTGTATTTCAATACGGTGTTCGGACATGATTTCTGGACAAAGCAGCCTACCAAGTATGAAAGCGGCTACTATCCGTTCTCTACCAGAGTCCGTCCTAATATCGCCTTGGGTGAACGTTTTAAGTATGATATTCCGCACAATAAACGTAAGCGTATCAAGAGTATTACGTTCTTCTATGAGTTGGGTACAACGGATATCTACTTTATGCGTTTCTACCGTAACGGCAATGCCGGTTTCTGGGATGTCTTCGGCCTCTCTATCGGTGCCAAGGTGCAGTACCTTTAAACCAAGAACTGGTTGATGAGTTTGCTTACTCTGATGATATCTTCATCGTTTAGCGATGAGTTGCAAGGCAGACTCAGTTCTTCGTCAGCTATTCTCTTGGCTACCGGAAATTCCAGATGATTCATTTCCGGATAGCATGGCTGCAGATAGGGTGGGCGGAAGTAATGAATCTTTGTGCCGACCCCATTCTCAGCCAGGAAAGCTTTCAGTTGGTCTCGCTTCGGGGTAAGGAAAGGGAAGACGTGGAAAACATTTTCATGAGCAGGAGAGAGGAGTTTGGCAGCGATGCATCTGTCCTTGATATCGTCATCCAGATGCTCCAGGTATAGCTGCACCTGTCTGTATCTCGCTTTCTGTTCGTTCTCAGGATATAGCAGTTTCACATTCAGTACAGCAGCCTGAATCTCATCCATGCGCGAGTTGACGCCCTGGTATCTGAAGATGCCGTCTTCTATCTTTCCATATTCGTGTAGTGACATGATGGCTTCCGCCAATTCCCTGTTATTGGTAGTTACAGCTCCCGCATCTCCCAATGCTCCCAGATTCTTGCTAGGATAAAAACTGTGGGCGGCAGCATCCGAAAGATTTCCGGTATATCTTCTTTTCGATGGTTTTTCAGAAGAGTCAGATAGAGTAGTGGAGCATCCGAATCCCTGCGCATTGTCTTCGAAAAGCAAGAGATGATGCTTCTTGCAGATTTCAGCAATCTTTGGAGTCCATGCCAGTTTACCATAAAGATGAACAATCATGATGGCTTTTGTCTTTGGGCTGATTTTGTCTTCTATCAGCCGGTCATCTATCTGTAATGTATCGATATTGGCATCCACCAATACAGGTGTCAGTCCTACGCTGCTGATGGCAAGTACGGTAGCGAAATAAGTGTTGGCAGGCACGATCACCTCATCACCTTTCTGCAACTTTCCGATAGCCAGTTCGCCCATCAGCATCAGTTTGAGCGCATCCGTCCCGTTAGCGCAGCTGATGCAGTATTCAGTACCGATAAACTGTGCATACGATTTCTCAAACTTCTTTACGGCTTCACCTTGCAGATACCATCCGCTGTTGACCACCTTGTTGATAGCATCCTTTATCTCCTTCTCGTATGGCTCATTAATAGCCTTCAGGTCGAGATAAGGTATCTTCTTTACTTCTGTTTCCATTGTTTCTTCTGTGATGATTTATACAAGTGATAAGACTTGTTTCTATAAATAAAAACGGATGTTTTGCGGTATTTATTATATGGGGAGCTATAAAAAAAGACAAGAGCAGCTATCTTCTCAGACAACTGCTCTACATTCAATAGGTATTAGTTTTCTTTAAGGTAAAAAGATTGTATTCAGGATAACGTTTGCAAAGGTACTAAAAAAAAATGAAACAAAAAAATAAAATGGCAACAAAATTACCATCAACTTAAAAAAAAGTTCTAAAAACCCTTTGCGGAGTCTTTTCTATTTGTACGGGAAAACAGATTTTTATATAAATAGTGCCAAATAAAAAGCTGTGAAAAGGAAAAACTGTCACGAAACCGTCTTTTTCCCTTTCACAGCGTTCGATGTCTAAAATATTTTGCCAAACAGGATGTTCATCATAGTTTTGATTCGATATGCTCTCTATAAAAATGGTTACCATCAATATATAGTCAATATGCTATGCTGGGTATGATTCTTCCCAACAGTTAGATAAGTTGTCTTCCAACTCCAAATTCTTCTAAAATCAGGCCGAAAGTTCCTGCCTGCCCGCGCGAGAGTAAATCTTCAGAAATCACTGTCACCAGTGTCACCCTGTCACCCAGAAGTCGGTTGCTTCCGAGACGGAAATCAAAGACTTACGATGCAAAAGTCAGTTACTTACGATATGAAAGTCAGGGACTTATGCCCCGTAATTCAGGGGCACCTGCAAAAGCGTGTGGATGTGATTCACTAGAATTTGTGCATAGCCACATGCTTTTGCAGGTAATTCGAATTATTTTCTCATTAATGCTAAGGCATAGAGAGGGAGGATGGAGACGTGTCTGATGGCATTGTCATCCTTTTTGTCTATGTATTCAAACTCCCCGAAGTTTTCCAATGAACAGCGGAATGCTTCGGTGAGATGTTTTTCTCTCATAAATAGCCAAAGACTCTTCATGCCTCCTTGTGTACCCGATTTGATCTCTATAGGAGTAATCTTGAGAAGGTGAATCTCAAGATAGTCGATTTCGGCAATGCTATTGCCTGTCTTCTCCCAATAGAACATTTTTTGGCGTTGGATGCAAGGTTTGTTGCGCAAGATTTCCAATCCTGCAACCATCTCGGTCATGCCTCCTTTGTTGACCAGTTCCTGAGGAGTTCCTGTCATAATCAGCTCTATCAACTGCTGTGATAAATCGCCTTCCAGTTGAAGAACTGCCAACAGCAAACCTGGGTCGAGGAAAAGAATCTTCATGCTTTTCTCGTTAGCTTCTGCGTCAAGTGGAATGCCATTGCCTGAAGTGGCAACCACTGGCGTTACAATACCTGCGAGAGTCAGCAATCGGATGGCTTCTCTAATTTGTGAACTTCTGTAATCTTTAGAAATGGTAGTGAATGAGAGCTTTTCGCCTGCTTGATGGCAAATGCCACGCATGGTGGTGCGAAGTAAATCGGGATTGACACGCTTTTTATATTTACCGAAGTCATCTTCGTAGGTCAAGATGATGTCTTCTTGTATGTTTCTGCAACGATTGAAATCGTGCGTCTTGATCCATGCAAGTACACTCTCTGGCATGCCACCAACCAACAGATAGATACGGAAGTACTCGATGAGTTTCTCATGGAAAGCTGTATCCAAAGGATGTTGGCTGTCGGATTCATTGCGCATGCTGATAAGTCCCTCTTCATTGTTGGCTACAAGAAATTCATCAAATGTCATTGGATACATGAATAGGGAATGGATTCTACCGACTCCGAATGTTGGGAGTTCTTCGAGAGTAAATTCTAGTAATGACCCTGCGGCTATCACATGAAGTTCAGGATACTCTTCCTTGAAAAATCGTAATGCCATGATGGCTTCAGGGCATTCTTGTATCTCGTCAAAGAAGAGCAAGGTTTTGCCAGCAATCATAGGAACCTTGATATAGTTGCTGATTTTTTGTGTTATCATGTGAACGTCGATATCTCCTTGAAAGAAGGTCTTGATAGCCTTGTGACGTTCAAAGTTGACCTCTGCAAAATACTTGAATTCTTTTCCAAAGTGTCTGACTGCAGATGATTTTCCTACCTGTCTAGCACCTCGGAGCAAGAGTGGTTTGCGCATGGAATCGTCTTTCCAAGCGATAAGTTCTTTGTCGATATTTCTACTGATATATTCTTGCATCTTCTTAATTATTTGATTATCAGCTGCAAAAATAATAAAAATATTGAAATCCGACAAATAAATTGTACTAAAATGCTAAATTCCGACAAATAAATTGTGTTAAAATGCTAAATTCCGACAAATAATCAGTATTCTAAACACAGGTTTTATGCAACAACTGTCTTATACGTGAAAAAGTTGTCACCTTTAGGATGGTTAAACTAAATATGTTA